>Ga0180438_10000307_pt1 | contig 98106 bp, 157 predicted proteins | sample SS_ome_12_FD_132455 | JGI IMG/M metagenome (GOLD analysis project Ga0180438, IMG submission 132455) | Hypersaline lake sediment archaeal communities from the Salton Sea, California, USA - SS_3_D_2 metaG | ecosystem: Environmental > Aquatic > Non-marine Saline and Alkaline > Hypersaline >... | reverse complement strand
CCACCCCGCTGGCCAGCAGTCTTTGATAATCTTCGTAGGTGTCGAGATCGAGCTTGAGCTCAGGATGGTGTAGGCATGGGTCTGGTGGGTTGAATGTACTCATGCGGTACATGCCTAGGTTGTTTTAGATGTGGTTGAAAGCATGCTCAATCTGCTCCGATCCCTTCGCGCGCTGGTGCAGCAATTCAAGCGTCTCAAAGGATACTATCTCAGCCCCCAGTCCATCAGGATAGAGATTGCTGCGTGGGATATGGTTGTACATATAGTCCACTTCAATCTCCATGAAACGTTCCACGAGATCATCCACTACGCTAGGCGATACAAATGGGCAGTCGCCGCACACCCGAACTACATAATCTGCCTGTTTGACCTCGGCCGCTACCAGAATCCGATTGAGTACATTGTTCTCGTTGATTGTCCCCGTCGCTTCTACCCCACGCCTCGCCACGTACTCACCTAGCACGCTATTCTCACGACTGATGCCAGCGTGCGGGATAGCAACTATGATGTCATCCAGTCTTTCGCATCGCCTGAGTCGCCGAATGACCCACTCAATCACCGGATAGCCGTTGAGCCACAGCATAGCCTTGTTAGGAAGGCGCGTGCTGCCCATGCGAGCTTGAACGACGGCGACGACTTTATCAGACATTGAACCATGCCCCTATCAAATGAACTGTCAGAAGCGTTAGCGTAAAGCCGATGAGGCCAGCCCACCATGGCCAGCCATGATGAAGCCTTATCAGAAGCCATATCCCACTGAGAATCGCTGCTTCTCCCAGACTCATTCGCACACCTCCAATCACCAGCTATATTCTACCCTAATGATGTCTATGGTGTCTGGTATGTCTGCGACCCGGATATCGTAACACCACTCATTGATCTCTGTCGCAATTGATGGCTTGTCACGAATGAAGTCTACTTGACTCGATATTTCTTCAGCCAGCTCCATTGCCCAATCATGTGCCTGGGGTGAAGTATCGGGGCGCTCTTGGTAGTCATTCAAGAGCTTTACTAACTCACGGTTCACTTCCCGCATTCCGTATATACTCAAGCTACCGCTCATTACATGCCTCCAGTATCCTCCTCGCCACTCTCTCCTTGTTCCCACTCAGATCGAACCGCTGCATGGCTTCCCAGCACTCGCGTCTGACATCAGCAGCTTCAGCAGCCCACTCCCCGAACCTTCGCATTTCGTACATCAACCCTTCCCGATAGACACCCATGTTGGCGAACCCATTCTCCCTAGTGGCAAAATCGTGCGTGTTTTCCCGTTCATGATGAGCTATCACAAAGGCCGGCACGTGCATGTGCGCCAGCTCATACACCGTCCGCCCGTTGGAGCAGAACGCCAGCTGGCACCGGCTCATGATCTGCGCCATCACCCCCGTCTCCCGCACGAAGAACACCCGCTCCACGCCCCAGTCCCACAGCAGTTTCAACACCGCGGCCTCGCGCTCCACCGTATAGCCTGGTCCCACGACGATGTACATGGTGATCTTGTGCTCCCGACAGTAGGGCGCGATGGCATTCACCGTCTTCCAGGTGAGATCCGTAGGATCCGTGCCACCGTAGGACACCAGTACGTTGTCCACCTGGTTGTTCCAGGGCGACGGTTGTGCTTGAACGAACTCATCACGCAGAAAGAAGTAGTCTATCCCCCACAGATAGTGGTCACCTTCGCGTTGAGGCGTCTGGAAGAGAGCATTGATGACGAGGTCGGCGTGGTCCGCACCTGGGCCAAGGTCTTCGAAGTTGATGACTTTGCGCCCCGCATCCTTGAGGGCTTCTACATACTCTTCGCTAGTGTCCAAGATGTCATTGATAACGAGTGTGGGCCATGCAAAGAGTGCGTAGTCGGAAGAGTGACCAGCATCCACCCCATACCGTACCCCAACTATCTGCTCTACCAGACCTAGAGCGTCATTGCCGCAAGCGAACCGCACCTCATGCCCCAGCCGCTCAAACTCCTCCGCCAGCGTCATCGCCCGATAGACGTGGCCCAGTCCATGTTCTTGGGAAGCTATGACTCGGATGATGATTCGCATGCGCGTGTGTTCCATTTACACCTTGCTTCATATTCGCTTCGGCTGGATTCTTGGCGTTTGCCGCATGTATCACAGTGAATACTGCCGTCATAGAATGACAGCATTACCCTGCCCCCACAGAAAGGGCAGGACCGCAGACCTTCATCTGTCCAACCTGCTACTGGTAACTGCAAAATCTCCTCTCTTCCCCGGTCATATTCAGCACTACTACCCGATGACTCGGATGACTATTCGCACTCAGCATCCCCCAAGGGCACCAATTCATGATGGGCCTTCTCAACCTTGTCCCTAACCCATCTGAACTCAAGATGACATCCTTCAGCTGCCAGCAGATCCACTTTTTGTTCCAACTTCTCTATCTTCTCTACAAGATCTACCAGGCGAATAGCATGACTTCTCTTGCGAATGAGTACGCTGCCAGAGTCCATTGTTTCCCAAGGCCATGCAGACCAGTCCCAGGGCTCAGTTAGAATCCTTGCTTCTACTAGCCTCTTCTCCATATCCTGCTGCTTGTCCTCCAGAACCTGAACACGTTCTTTCAGCCTCATCACTCCTCCTTGAATACCACCACCCTGTGCTTCAGCTTCCCCACCGTCACGTCGCTGAACCCTGATTCCACCATCCTATCCCACCCCGCTTTCCGTGCCTGGCTCTTGGAACTGAACACCCCCAGATGCGCCAACAAGTCCGCCCACAAGAGTTCGCCTGCCGGCAGTTCCAGCCACACGTCATCGTCCTGGAAAGGCTCAAAGAATAGGAACTTGTCGCGCTCCGACACGTCGCCGATGAGGACATTGACGTCTATGCGTTCGGTGGAGTGTTGGGGCGCGGAGGCTAAATGAAGCCTACTCTCGATAGTCGTCATAAATCTCTATGCTTGGCAATCCATCGCTCTTCTTGCCGTACACGATGGTCTCCGACTCCCATTTGTCAATGTGAGCAAGCAGATCCTCAAGTGATTCAATCTCAACCACCCACCGCTCCCACGGAATCATCCGCGTTGCTATCCCATTCTTGACCTGGTGATCAGAACCATGCTGCTGCCAGTTTTTGTGCTGCCTCGGATGCTCTTCTAGCCACGCAACTAGCCGATGCTGCATCATCTGGTAGTGTTCTTTGACAGCTTCCCCACATGGAGGATCCCCACCAGACGTTCGGCTGATAGAAAACTTCATCCCAGTACCTCCTTCACACATTCCACCTCGTACTCCAGCTCCCCATCCGTCAGCGAATGCTGGAACGGGAAGCTCACCATGTGATCGTACCACTGATCCGTCACCGGACAGTCCGCTTCACCCAGCCCTAGCTTCTGGTAGAAGGGATAGCGGTACAGGGGCATGTACTGGACGACACATTGAACCCCATGATCTCGCGCGAGACTCCGTATGAGAGAATTACGATCTTCTGTAGTTCCTTCATAGCGTGCAACCAACAAGTGGTAGTTGTGTCGTTCAGAATCAACTCGGTGAAATGAAAGCTGTTCATATCCTGAGAGCTCATCAATGAACCACAGTGCCCTTCGTCGCTTCTCGGCATTGATACTATCTATCCTCTCCAACAGCTTCGTCCCCAAAGCACACTCCACCTCGCCCAGACAGAAGTTGTGCGGCATCAGTGGCTTGCCGTTCAGCTCTGGCAGGTCCACGTCGCCCATGGCCGGCACCCAGTAGTCCTCACGCTCGGGATAGGGCTTGTGGCCGTTGTGTCGGAGCATGGGGACCAGGTCCTCGTCCATCCAGTCATTTACAAACAGAACACCACCCTCGCCCAGCGTTGTGATGTTCTTGTGAGAGTGTAAAGAGAACACACCCATGTGTCCATAGGCGCCAGGATGCCACTCATAGTGATACTGCCCACTACCAGCCTCAAAGCGTGTTCCAAGTGCTTGCGCAGCATCCTCTATCACGAATCCATGCTTGAGATACAGGGCCTCTGAAACCGTACCCGTATCAGCTACATAGCCATAGAGATGCACAACAACCACCGCTCGTGTCCGCTCTGTCACACAACGCTGGACTGTGTGGCGCGTCACCACATGCGTCTCTGGATCAATATCAGCCCACACCACCTTGGCGCCGTGCTTGATAAACGGGTAGGCCGTGGACGTGAATGTGTGCGCCGGGATGATGACCTCGTCGCCCTCCTCAAACTGGCAGAGCTGCGCCGCCAGCTCCAGAGCACACGTAGCGTTGCTCACCGCGAAGCACCCCCCACTCACGCCCAGGTAGTCTGCGAAGGCCGCCTCGAACTCGTCTCGGTAGCCGCCCTGGGTAAGTGGGTTGGCGCCCATCATGGCTTTCAGGACTACCACCATCTCGTCAAGGGTGTACTCGTGCTGGCGACCGGAGAAGGGGATCTTCCAATCCATCACTCCCTCCTGTCCAGCACCACCGCGTCGAACCTGCTCAAGAGATACCCGTCCGGCCGCACCACCCGCCGGAACAGCGCCCGCGCCTCGTCCTTGGTCAGCAGCCCCATCAGCACCACCTTGCGCATGAAGGTGACGACGGTCTCCGACCGCTCCATGTCGGGCGTGATGATGCCCTCGATGAGCAGGGCGCGGTCCTGGCGCTCCTTTAGCTCGTCCCTGTCTCTCTCGAGCCTAGTCAGTCGCCCCTTGAGCGAAGTGATCTGACCCTTGAGCTCCTTCAGTTCATCTGATTCTGCCATCACATCCTCCCGAAGATCTCTAGCACCTTCTCCCGTGTCAGCACGTCCCGCCACCCATCCCCCAGCGCATTCCGCAAGGGCTTCTCGTGGACGATGGTGGATTGATAGAGTTGTTCCATCTGGTCATCGGTCAGGTCGGCGCAGAGGCCAGTGGGAAGCTCGATGTGGCTATCTTCCAAGTAGTCCATGAACCAGTGATACATCGGCGCTAGATCCTGCAACCCCCGTACCGCCACGCAATTCGCCAACCCGTGCCTCAGCCCCAGTACCATGCTCAGGCCCGCCGAGAATGGATGAACTAGCCCTGTGCATCCAGCAGCAGCACCGCCTAGATAGGATGCTACCATCAGCATTTCTCTTGCATCGTCGTCCGCTGGCGGGTCCAACCAGTATGGTACAAAAACTTCTGATACTAGCCCTGCCGCTGATTCTGCTAACTCACTTGTCAGTCGGTTGTGCTCATGTCCATACAGGTACTCATTGCAGTGAAACCACGTGTCCATCGCCGTGTAGAACCGCTGCTCGTGCGGCACCGTCTTCGTCAGGTCCGGGTCCAGCACCACCTGATCGAATCGTGAGTACGGCGAATTGATCCCCAGCTTCAGCCCCTTGGCGTGGTTGGTAAGGACAGCCGTAGAGGATGACTCGCTGCCGGTCCCCGAGATGGTAGGAACGCCGATCTTGTAGACCGCGGGTTCCTTCACCAGATCCCAGCCTTGATAATCCGCTGCCTTGCCGGGATTGGTGAGGAGCACGGAGACTGCCTTGGCGGTGTCCATGGTGGAACCGCCGCCAATGGCGACGATGGCAGTAGGCGCATCACCTATGTCTCGCACGACCTCAGCTATACGATCCACGGATTCCACCGTCGGCTCAAAGGTGGTATCCACACAGAACCGCTGGTCTGAGATATTCGAACCATGCAGGCAGATTTCTCTCAGCCCGCGAAAGTAGTGATCTACCAGCCACAGCACCCACCCAGGCCGCCGCTTCGCTAGCAACCTAGGCAGCGACTGGATGGCACCAGAGCCGAAGACGTAGGGGGGCATAGAACCGGCGATCATTCGATTTCCTCCTCAGCAACACGCTCTTCCAGCTTTGCCAGCAAGCCTACCTCCTGTTTCACGGCCTCCGCCAGCTCATCCAGTAACCGCTCCAACCTATCCACTTGCCAGAACAGCGTCGCCAGCATCTGCACGGGGTTCATGCCGTGGGTAACGGTCAGATGTCCGATGATGGTCTGGCCAACTTCCTTCTCACAGATGGGACACTTCATGCCTTCAGCCCCAATACCAGCGCCCAGGCCAAGGTTACTGCCACATACAACCCCACGTGTTTGATCGGCGACGTAATGTCCATCGGCGTCCAGGGCAGATGCGTCACCCACAACGCTACTTCACAAACCCAATCCGGCATCCTTCCTCCTTGGCGTGAGTTGGCCCCTGGGGTTCCCCACGCCCCGGCCCAGTGCTACGAACCAGAGCCTACCTCCTGCCACCCAGCAGTCCCTACCGTGGCCCCTCCATCCCTCAGTGGTAGGTTGTGCAGGGGCTGAGCATGAATGATAATATGCCTCACCTTAATTATAGCCCCACCCCCTTGCCAGATTAGATTCGTAACAACCGTTAACCTAACTCAAGCAGGAGGCGATGTTGCCCAGTATGCGCGTCAGGTGAACGGAGATGGTGCAGCCCGTCACGCCCCACTCCTCGCCCACTTCCCTGCGCGTCTTGCCCTCCCAATAGCTGTCGATGAACAGCGTGCGGTCCACATCTGGCAGCGCCTGCACTACAGCGTGCATCGGATCGGATGCGTCGTACTTCGGATAGACTGCGTAGTCCCTTACCGTATCAGCCGTCCACCTCTGCCCCATCCTCACCTCCTCTGCTCGTGTTGGTTCATCAGACAAGCCACCTCCTCGCAGATATCGTTGAGTCGAGTAGTTACCTGGCCGGCAGTCAATGTCCTCTTCTTGTCCCAACGCTGGCAATACACCCCGATCTGCTCCCTGGGCCAGCCCTGCCAGTACGCCATCTTGAACAGTTCACAGGAAGAACCCGATAAGCAGTCCAACGCATCATGCATCGGATCGGTCCAATCCCATCGGGTGTAGGGGGCGTATTCGCGGACGGTCTTGCGGTTCCAGCGTGTCAGCTAGACTGCCTCACTTCCCTTGGAACCCACACAAACAGACTGCATGGGCGTAGGCTTCTTCTCGGGAGGGGTAGTCGGCCCAGTTCACAAGCGCCCATATCGGCTTGCTCGTTGGCTCGTCAGGGTATATCTCAAAGGCCACCTGATGCTGTTCGTCTCGGAATAGGTATGCAAACAAGCATCGCGTATGCTCTGTGAATCTCCATCGCCAGTCACTATCCACCTCCATCACCTGGAAGAAGGCGTGGGTGGTGGAGGGCGTCCATTCATCAGCCCATTTCCAGTGTGCTCCATTGCGCACCCAGAGTTTTCTAGCATAGTAGAGTTCCTCACGCAGCTTTTCAGTGATAGCAGCCTTACAGTCTTCTTCAGTGAGATACCAACCCCCTATCAGTGTAGTACCCCCTATCTTACAGCGTACCCAAACCGAACGGCATCCCATTACTTTCGTCGCCATGTATTCATCCAGCTCCCTCCCAGGTTCGGGTAAGCCGTTACTATTCAGCCGCAAGTTCATCGCTTTCCTCCTCTGTCAGCCAGTCCACGTTGCGGTATCTTCCAGGCACACAGAAGGTTGCCCATGAATAGTTGTCACGAGACTCTATGCGGACACAGTATGTGCCTGCCAGCGGTATGTCATCGAACCATATCTTGGACTGGTGTGGTCTCTTGGGATCAATCCTTACTCTCCACCTACGCTTATGCGTCATAGCCCCCTCCCAGGCAGAGGGAGTTCGCTAGGGTTGGGTTTCATCTTCTTCCACCTCCTCCCCAAAGCACCGCTTACACCTTGGCCCACTCAACGTCTCAACATCTCTCATGCCCATGTAGCACCAATCTGAGATAGCTCCACAAGCAACCCTGACATCGCAATTCCATGTTGGATCAAACTTGCCTGATACCACTCGATGAAGCACCCCTTTGTTGGATATTGCTACGATTGCTGTCATAGCTCCCTCCCAGGCAGAGGGAGTCCTTCGGTCTTCATGCAATCCTCCTCCATACCCAGTTGCACACATCCCCAATGCAGCGGTACTCGTGCCGAACAAACTCATGTCTGTCCCAAGGAGGATACGGCTCAACAAAGACCATCGTTTCTGCTCTTTCATCTTCCCAGGGCAACAGGACTAATCCACCTACATTTACAGCCATGCAATCGACAGGGGGCAATGCCCAAGGCAACAAGACAGGCAGAGGGAGTCCTTGGTTATTGAATTGCATTGATCCTCCCCAGTACCCTAACCGCCTTGCTCACGCTAGACACGGATCGTGGATCACGCCATACCCGAAAACAGAATGGGCCTAGCCACGTCTCCCAGAGGAAGGGCTTGTACTTGCCTACGGCCCTGTTGACATGCCAGTGCCAAAGGTGGCGATCCAGGAAAATCAGTAGTTCCCATCTGCGCCCAGGCAGAGGGAGTCCTTTGGCGTCATTGAGGTTCATCGTTAGCTCCAAGGAATGCATGGACAAGTCGTTGCATCAACTGATCTTGAAACGTAGTCAATACCAGACGTACTTCACAGACCAATTGCCCATAATGCTCCCAATCCCCCGAAGACCATTCCCCTCCATCCGAAAGCTCCCAGTGGATATAGCTGTCCAGTATCGGCTTCAGTTCTTTACGCAGGGTCTCCATCCGCAGGTAATCCCACTCCACGTCAGGATGGATATGCTGCCACCCATCCTTGCTGCACCAGCTTCTATCAGCCATCATTCCTTCATTCTCTAGCATTGATCTCCCTCTCTTTCTGCTCTAGTAGCGGCTCCACAATCTTGCGGAATCTCTCAGCTACTTCATCAGGATCATAGCCCACTCGTCTCAACTCTGCGTCTACTTCGTCTGGTGTCAACTCCATCTCGTCAAACATCTGGCAAAGCACATCCAAGACTGCCGATGTTTCTGGCCCAGGCCGTGGTTCAAATCTGAATAATTCATGCTCATCACAAGATGGACACTTCTTGACGTTTCGATAGCGTATGCCAGTGAATCCACATGCTTCACACTTGAACTTGTAATAGCTAGGCATCGTCCCTCCCAGGCAGAGGAAGTCCATTGGTGTCAAGGTTCATTGTTGTACTCCAGTGCTGCGTATAAGTATGTTCCAAAGAAAGTCTGGTCTTCGATAAGCGATCTGCGCACCAAGCCTTTCTTATACAGCCACAAGAGATAGCGGTTCACTGTAGAACGTGGTATGCCAGTGTCGTCACATATCTCCCTTGCAATAGCATACTCCCTTCTCTTGATGGCTTGAAGAACCATGTTAGCTCTTCCAGGCACGGGGAGTCCTGCATCATTAGCTTTCATGCGTTTTGCTCCCCTCCACAGAATGGACAGTGCATGTCATCACCAGCCTGTCCCGACCACGCCTTCGGCTCGCCATGTTCATCCTCGAACACAGCTAGAATCGTGAACAGTCGATCGCACCAACAACATCGGTAGACCCACATTCGATGCCAGAAAAGCAGTTCATACTCGATAGCTACTTTCCTGGGGAGTCCTTCACTCATCGTCGGCCTCCTCATACCCGAACATCTCGGTGGGCATCCCATCCTTACGCTTTGCTCCATCTCGTTCTTTGATCTGCGCCACTGTCAGTAGTTGTCCGTACTCGCTGATGAGAAGATCCTCGTCAGATAGGTTTGGATCGTTGATGGTAACAACTGCTCCCCTGCCTGACCCTCCCCAGTGTGTTCTCATGGGCGGCTCGTTCCACTCCGCCAGTATCTGTAGGAACGATTGGGTTTCCCTGTTGGCAAGGGTAAGCTGTCCTACAAGAGCGTGATTCACCCAGATGGAAAGATAGTCGTGCCTCGGGCCCTTTTTTAGCCTCAAGCAAGTTACTGGCGATTTCAGCCTGTAATAGCTAGTGCTCATCGTCGGCCTCCTTCAACAGTGTTACCACGTCCTTCTTCAGCCTATCGTAGCTGTCACAATCAGGGCAAATGTACTGCCATACCAGCCCATCGGGCAGGTCCTTGCTGTCCATCTCTGCTATCACAATCCCCTTGCCCTGGCATCGTGGACAGATAGTCTCACTCATCGTCGGCCTCCCTCCACCCCAGTATTGCAATAGCCTCCTCTAGCCTGTTGACAAGCCCCTGCGCCTCCACCTTGGTCAACCGAACCCATGCCCTGTCCACAGCATCGATATTGAGAGCTATCACTTGCTCATCAATATGTGCCTCTACGCCTATCTCGCCACCGTCAACGGCGAGATTCCTAAGGGCTATACTCTCATTCGCCACCATCGCCCCCTCCCCCTACCACTCTCGATGTGCCGCCTCAATGGCATCGCACACTCGGTCCTGGTGCTCGTAGATCCACCAGTACGCCGCACACGATGCCGCCACGCCAAGGACAAAGCCGAGGGCTATGTAGCCGATCACCTTAGCATCGCCTCTAGTACCGCATCAGCGGTGCCTACACCTACGACAAACAGTATCCACGCCCACATCGGCCAGCCCTTTGCGGCCCAAAGCTCATAACTTACCCATCCTAGAACTATCCATACAATCGGAGTCCCCGTAGTACTTCTCAGCCAGTTTAGAAACATCACGCCTCCTTTCGCATGCGCCAATCATCTTCACCACACGAAACACACCCACCACAGCAGGTTTCGTGTCACAGACTATCACCTCCTCCTTTCCATCCACGTCACTACCCCTATCATCACGAAGCAGCCTACCAAACACACCAACGCCGCTACCCGTTCAAGCATCCGTAACCCCCTCTACAAAAAAACTGGCCATTCCACTCAAGGGCCGAAAGCGTAGGGATCGTCAAAGCCCCCCGTTCCCATAGGGGTATAGATGGGTTGGGAGTAGGGAAAATTGTGGGAGAGGCTGGCGCAGGGCCGATCCGCCATTTCTGGAAATTCTGGTGATTCTGACACTTTTCGCGTGAACTTGGACGCTGAAATCCACCGTGCGCAGCCGCGTTGAGGTCCCCGAACTCATCATTTTGTGCGTCAGCTCTTCTCCAGATCGCTTTCGGTAACCCTACCAGGGTTCCGGAACCCCCTCCCCCCGGCCAATTTCTCACGCACCCTTGTTCTCTCATGGAGTACCGCCCTGGGTACTTCTGAGTGAATGTTCCCACTTTGCACGCCCCATCTATACAGAAACTACGCCAATTGGGAAGAACTAGGTTGGTATAAGGTACATTATACCAACCCATCCGCGAATCCCGAGGGGGCACCCCGCCGCTTGATTTGAACCACGCCAACGGCACGATGATCGGAGCCGCTGTCGCCCCGCAGTTTTGTGGGCGCGTCGGCGCGTGCCCGTCGGTTGGCGTTTCCGCAAGTCCCACTGACCCGTTCCGCATTTCCCGCCCCCTGCGTCGTTCATTTCGCCTACCAATTCCGCCGATTTCGGTTCCAGACTGCCCACCCCCCTGCCGCTTTTACGAGCAGTTGTTCATCTTTTCTGCCTCGGCTTGGTCGTTTCGGTTCTTCTGGTGGCTCATCGCCGCCCTTTTCCTGCACGTAGAGCAGCCGTTCCATCAGTTCCTCGTCTTCTACCGCCCACTGTTTGACTCGTTCGTGGTAGAAGTGATGGTGTACGGTTGTCCGGATGAGGGTCAGCGCGGTGAATTCTTCTTGCCTACCCGTCCAGTTGACGAGAGACACCCGGTGGTTCTTTGCGACGTGAACTACTGGCAGTTCTTCGGGCCACTTGCCTGGATCGTAGCCACCCACTTCGAGTAGGAGCGGTGGGCCCTGCTTGAAGGTGAAGAGTAGGTCCGGGTAGTTTGAACCACGTGAACCTAGCCCTTGCCCTAGCGTCCCGAGCATGAATGCCATGAGCCAGTCGTCTCCGATCACGCCCAGGATCAGCCCTTCGTCAAGCAGGACGCTGCCGACTGCGTAGCGGATGAGGCTGACTATTTCTTCGTGCGCACGGCCGCCGTGGTTTGCGATGGGAGTACCCCCCTCCTATCTCCACTTACTCCATGAAGTCTTGCGTGCTCCCCAGCGTGAGCCCATGTACGACTGGTTGAGATCCGGTTGGCTTCGGGCGTAGAGGGTGAGGGCATTGAAGGCGCCTGAGCTGGCGTCCATAATGTCCTTCTTAGGAGTCTGGGGTTGGTTGTGCATGTGGGTGAGCCATGATTCGTTCCAGCGGCCCCGGCGTAGTTTGACGTTACCTACGGACGCTTGAGCTGAGAGACCGTGGGCGCGGATGAGTTTGTCTTCACGGGATGCGACGGGGCGAGCGTCGTAGCCGGCCAGCATGGCGGCGAGGCGTTGGCCTTCACGTTTGCCGGAGGCGCCCGGTTCTTGCTCCCAGCGGATGGTGTAGCGTGCGCCAACGTCCTGGCAGTCCTGGGCGTCTTGTTGAGCCAGGTTGCACATCATCTTGTCTGCGGCCACTTGTCCTATGCGGTCGGCGGTACAGTCCAGGATGTAGAAGATGCCGTCCAGGTAGCGCATGCGAACGGAGGCCGTGAAGTCTGGGTCATGGCCCCCCACCTCTTTTTCCGTAGCGGCGAAGTCCCAGTAGCGGCAGTCCACTCCCCCCGCTGGGATGGTGTCTACGATGCCGAACCAGGCGCGGTTGAACAAGGTTCCTGCTGTTGGGCGGATCTTCCAGTTGCCGCCACGCTTGACATCTCCTAACAGACGTTCTCTCTCCACTGGCGGAAGGGACATCAGGTTGGCCAGATAGCTGGGGTTCGCCTGCAGGAGCGCCGGGTTGTCGAAGATAGTGGCCGGGATAAAAGTAACTGACTTCGGTTCGTAGTCTGGAGGTGGGTACTTGGAGATGAGCTCGGCACGGGAGTCGCCCCAGGCGATGTCATCTCCCACCCGCACGAACCACCGGATCTTCCCCTCACGACTCAGATCGGCGTAGCCGTCATCAGCGATCCACCAGGAGATGAAGTCGGCCAGGAATGAATCAGGATCGGGGTTGCACGTGGCTCGAATGTACGGCTTCACCCCGCATACTGAACGGTTACGGGATAGCAGGTAGAAGAACTGGCCTTCGCTCATCTCTTCCAACTGATCCCAGCACTCCAGGCAGATCTGGGCCCCTTGGTACTTGTACTTGTCGTCTTCGTGCTCCATGTGACGGAAGGTGATGGACGCTCCCGAAGGGAAGCGCCAATCCAGCTCCCCCTTGCGTGGCCGTCCACCCAGGGCGTTGTAGATCTTCATCGACTCGTCCCACAGGCCACCCGGCATGGTGATCTGAGGGTACGTCCGCCTAAAGAATACCGCCGAGAAGCCAGGGACTTTGTAGTGGTAGGTAGGCTCTAGAAGTAAGGCGTGCGTTTTGCCGCCGCCGGCGGAGCCACCATAGATGGCGATGTCCACCGGGCAGCTCAAGAAGCGTTGCTGCCGACCGGGTTGCGCTTTGAGATTCAACTCAGGCTCCGCCGAAGGCATTTAGTCACCTCCTTTCCGTGTAGTACTGCCGAGTAGTTTGGGCGACCCGGCTGTCCCCTCAATCTCACCTGTAACACCGTCTATCACCTCCCACCCACTACCCTTCTCCGGCAGCTCCAGTCTCACCGTCACCACGTTGACCGTGTCCGGGGCATCTTTGCCGTCCTCCACCCCCCGTGCTTGTCGCTCCAACGCTACACCGGTGTCGATGAACTTCCGAGCCTCCGCCGCGTTCAATGCCGCGCCCGGGTTGTCTGACTGGAGGATCTGGCGTAGCTTCTCCGCTCCCACCCGCTGCATGGCCAACGCTTCCTGGACGTGACGTTCACGCATCTTGTCCAACTCTTCCTCGTAAGCGTCCGCATCCTTCTGCAGTTGGTAGGCATCCCACGCCTCAGCCCGTTCCTGCCAGTTCCAGAGCTTCATCGCTCGCCGCCAGGACTGCGATACCCGATTCGTGACCTTTCGGCCCTTCTCCTTTTGCCATGCCTGGTAGGCTGCCGTTAGACTACGCTCCGGTCCCAAGAGACGATAGGTCTCGAATCGGCCGTACCACAGCGGCCGTTCCTGGACCCCCTCTTCATCGAACTGGCGGTCCCAGGGCTTCAGCTTTGGATCGTCCTTCATCGGAACCTGACGCGGCTCCCACTTCTCACTAGGCATACTCCATCCTCACCATCATTCCTTGCCTCGATGTACTAGCTTCATGCCATAGTTGTCAACATCTTTAGGAACCTCTAGCCCCGGTTTCTTTTTCAGACGATTGGCCTTGAATGGGCGATAGTCTACTTGGTGATGCCAGCGATTCCACTTCCAAACAACTTTCACCAGATCTGGGTGTGCTCTCTGCAGCTCCTCTGCGAATTCCCTACGTCTATTCGTTTGCTGATAGTAATCTGTCATGCCACCCTTGACTTGCATCGTAGCAATTTTGTCTGCAAGAAATGCACAGAACTCCACTGTGCACCACCCTGCCTTGAGCACTCGCAGGCAGAGATCGGTATCATCATTGTAGAAAGTCACGTTGCGGAATGGAATGTCCGTACGAATCAGCATATTGGAATATACACGAGTATTCAGTATGAATGGCGGCTGTTTCTTCTTTCTCGGAGTCATCAACTCGTATGCCATACCACAGATGGCTAGGTTTTCATACCTCTGTGCGAAGTCCTCCATTACCTTCAGGAATGTTCCAGATGTGACTCGTGCCTTGATGTTCCGGTTCAGCCGATAGAAGTCTCTGATATTGTCATCCATTGTCCAGAAGTACGGCATGCCCAGCTCCTGCTCAACATAGTCCCAGATCCAGTTCCGCGTTACTGTCAGGCCCTTGTTACTATGTGGTAGGATTAACATCTGGTCAGCAGTAACAATGCGCTCATAGTGCTCCTGCTCCTGAGCCTCCACTACAACCGTGAACGGCACACCGATACGCTGCAGTGCCCGAATCGTATACGGTGTCCTGTATCGTCCCTTCGATGGAATGAAGATCGGAAACTCAGGATTCATCATCAATCACTCTGTAAGACTTGAGATCCATCCTTTCTTGCTTCGGGAACCAGATGTACTTGGACTGCATTGTCACATCTTGTCCCACCAACTCACTGAATCGCTGCACATCATTCTCTGATGCAAAATGCACCTTCAGACTTAACACTGCACCGAAGACATCCTCATTCTCAAACTCCGGCATCCCCTTCCATTCATCCATCGGGTCAAAGTCCGGCACTTCTACGTCTAGCCCGATCTGAGCCTGCTCATAGGGTGAAAAGTACTCATCAAGATCAATATCTAGCCCTGCTAGCACTTGCGGGTCCCATTCAAGACCCACTTCATTTGCTCGGTTGTCTGCCAAGGCCAACCGCTTCGCTCTATCTGTGCCAGACTCCACGTCATCTCTTACTACTACTACCGCCCTCATCCCGTCCGTGTGGACTGCGATCACTTCCTCCACACCACGGTTCACCAATGCCTGCTGGGTCTTGTTCCCTGCCAAGAGTACCCCGTCCGCACTGGCAAGTAATGATCGGCCTGCCCCGTTCTCTGCCACTGACTCCTCAATCATCCCTAGACCCCGCGCCGTTCCTACGTTGGCGTTCTCAGGGTCCGGCACTAAGTCAGTTACCTTTAGTACTTCTACCCTCACTGTCATATCCCACTCCTCCTCGCCACCTCATTCACCCAGTCCTGCATCCGCCCCAGATCCTCACACGCCCTCAGCGTGGACAGATAGCCCAATATCAAACCACCTACGAAACACACCACCCCTGCCGGAATCAGCACCCACCACGCGATCATGATTCCCACACCTCCCCCAGATCCCGCACTATCAGCATCAGCTCATACAGAACCACCACCAGAATCCACTCTATCATCAGAACCTCCTTGGCTTCACCTTCCAGGGAAGCCCGTAGTACCATCGTTCCATCGCCTCGACTCCGTAGCGTTCACACATATAGTCCCATGACCACTGCCTAGTCGGCGGTTGTGGTCTGTGACAGGTAGGACATAGAACTAGCGTGTTTACTTCTGTGAAGATCCATGCCTTCCGTGGCAACCTCCACCCCCTCACATCTGCCTTCGAAGCTATAGCTTCGTGGGTTTCAACTGCGTTTGGCAATCCCCTGAAGGCATGCAGGGACAAAAGCCTACCACACTTGTCGCAGCACCCACCCCGAACTTGGTAGAGATGTTTGCGAAGCGTGTGCTGCCACTCACCTACCTGCTTCTTACTGTTCAGCTTCACGTCCATCTCTTGGGGATCCAGGATCATCACAAGTCCATCTCCGCTTGTCGTGGCTTGTCTAGCCAGTGACGCAACCGCGCTTCAGCAATCTCTACCGTGTCGGCGCCCATCTCAATACCTAGGATAAACTCCCAACCTACCAGGCCAGCACCTATCGCTTCACTGCCACTTCCAAGAAAAGGAATGAGAATCCGTCGGGGAGCGTATTCGACTGGCGGTAGAAGTAGCGTAGCCAGCCATTTGGCTAGAGAGATGGGTTTGACAGTAGGATGAGGGTTGCGCATAGGGTTCTTGGACCTACGCTCAGGCCGCCGCTTAGCGTTCTTGCGTTCAATTCCAGCCGTCAATGTTTCTGGTCCTGGCATCTTGGCTTCCCATTCATCCAACCCCGCATCTCTCTCCTTCCTTCCCGCCTTCGCACAGTACCTCACCGGATCCGTCATCGCTAGACGTTCAGCGATCTCATAGCTCCAGTCGGATTGATGAAAGAAACGGGCGGCAGTACCGGTATCACGATAGAGTTTGCCATAGCTGTCAGTCCTTCCACTGAACCAGCTCGTATCCCGAGTACTTTCACTTTCCTTCCCCCACGGCCCAGCCCTCTCCCCACTTTGGAGTCCAAGACGATACACTGGACACTCAGGAACACACCGCCAGTCGGAGATGGTTTCGAGGCCGTCGGAGTCGGCGTAACCGATCTCTGGTGGATTCTCATACCCCTTATAGTCACCGTAGGCTTGTCCACCCTTACGCCTACCCCCAGCCGTCGCCCTGCTCTTGCTCTCAATCTTCTTCTCCCCAACCCGCTCGCACTCTGGGGAATGAATGAGGCAGAAATTGGGTGGCCAGCGGCCCTGAGAATGACTCTCTGCTGGTTTTGTAGCTCGACCTTGATAATGAAATTGGCTAGACTTGCAGCCTCCTGGACCGTTCGGATAAGACCAATTCTCATCAGTCGCTATCCGCCCCCCGTCTATATTCAAAGCCCCCGCTCCAGTCTCCACGATGCTCTCCCACGTCTTCTTGCCTTTGGGGTAGGGTTTTTGGAAGACGATGATGGGCTCAAGGGCGGGTTTCATCGCCTGCAATCCGTAACGGTGAGACTGCCAGACTCTTGCCATTGGTTCCTTATACTCATGTGGGGGAAGATTCTCCCCATTGGGTTCAAATGTGCCATCGGGATGATAACGAGATGCTACCGCTATCCGATGTCCCCTTGGTGGATGTCCAGCACTCTTGTCAATCCAACCCGATATGTTGGTCGCTTTGGGGAATCCGCTCCCATAACTCCATCCGAGCATGAAAATGGATGGGTGTATCCTAAGCCCCGCGTCCTCTATCGCCACCGCAAGCCTATGCCAGCCCCGACTGCTGGCGAACGCCATCCCAAACGCCCCTGGATACAAGTGCTCTGCTAGAGCCGCCCAGGTGTCAGGGTTGAAGGCTATCCCGCTCCGATCCCAATCCTTGCCCATGAAACCAAGCTCATAAGGTGGATCACACAAGAGGGCGTGGAACTTCTTTCCATCGTACCGCTCCGCCCAGTCCAATACGTCCGCACACTCCACCTTCCAACTCACAGTATCCGCTCTACCCAATACATCACCCCGCTAATCATCAGCGCCCACATCAGCACTGCTACCGTACAATGCGCTAGGAACCAGCCCCAACCGATGCGTCGTATCATACCCCCCTACTCACCTTCCCTCTTGGAAATCCCTTGGCATACCGTCAACCCAACCAACTACCCACGGCTTATGTCAACTGCCGGATCACTTCTTCGGCATTCCCGATCCAGTCCCAGCCCAGACGATGGTTGTCATCAGATCGCCACTCAGCAAGGCCAGCACGGAGTAGCACATCTCGGAACTCTTCGTACCTGGCCCTGCCAAGGCTACTCTCGAACCGCTCGCGGGACGTGTCACCCGTCGCTTGAATGGCCCGAAGGAACGTCATGAAGTCCGCTCGCTTGCGCTGGATGGGCGAAGTACCCTGAATGATAATCGGTTCACCGACCTGCTTGTCACCATCCAGATCCACACCGAGTACCCTCTCGACCACCCAAAGCGTCTCTTCAGCCGCGTTGGATCGACGCATGAAGGCGATCCCGAAGAACAGCCCCGCCACGACCGCCCAGGCAGGCCACCACCCCTTTACCACTTCCGCTTCTATCAGCAGCCACGTCGCCGGCACCGATGAAGACACCGACAGGATGATTGCCTGCAGAAAGGGAACGAGGACGTTTGCACTCACGCTGGGCTGGGCGATGGGCCGTTCCGTCTCGATGCTGCTAGGCACTAGATCCCCCTGCTATCGGCACGACCCATCCATCTCTGATAGATTCATGTCGGCAGTATGCCCGATATACCTCGTCTTTAGTCAACTCGCCCCCATCCGGGCCAGCTCGGTTGCCTCGGAAGAGTCGGGACGCGGTCATCTTTGGATCCCACGAACTTGTGCCATACGCCTTGGTCCGCGTTAATCGGGTATCTAGCCCTCGAAGACCAGCTCTTCCGTATTCTGCCTTATAGTACTCACGAAACTCCTTCTCCATCATGCCAAAGGTCACGGGACTGTCCGTGATAGTGGACCACTCCAGATAAAACTCTCCCAACTTGACGATATACCTGCCCATGACCTATGCTCCTTCCGGCTCCCACCCATCCGCTACCAACTGACGGGCGATGTCAGCCCTAGCCTTGTCCCACGCCCGCGCCTTGCCTTCATCCGCGTTATACACATCAGGATGCTGGCACTTTGAAAATCCACGCCCTGTATACACCTTCATCTTCCCGTCCAACGCCCCGATATATTCCGTCACCACACACGTGTAAGGTTGTCGCTGGACCACCTGCTGCCACGACATCTTCCCCGTTACGTGTTCTACTGCCGCTTCCAACTTCCCGTTCGTTTCCATCGCTCCCTCCCCTTGCCCTAGAACGGAATCTCGGATTCATCCGCTTCCTGTGCGCTGTCCCGTCCCCCCAGGAACTTCACCGTCATGGCCGTGACCTCGTAGGATGCTCTTGGTTCGCCGTCGTTGCCCGTCCAGATCCGCGGACCGCCGGTATCAGGATCAGGGTTCATGCGCCCCTCCACCAGTACCTGCCGGCCCTTGGATAGATACTGGCCGCAGATCTCTGCCAACCGGCGCCAGCACGTTACCCGGAACCAGGTGGTGCGTTCCTGCTGCTCCCCGTCCGAAGTCCAACTCTCGTTGGTGGCTACGGAGAAGTTGCAGACCGGCGTACCTTGTGGGGTGTACCTTAGATCGACTTCGCCTCCGAGATTCCCCGCTATGATCACCTTCTGGTACATCTCATTCGCTCCTTTCTTGTCTTGTTCACTCACCAAATTGCGCCTTTGCCAGTAGTTCCTTATACCACTCGGGCAGTCCCCGTGTCACAGATCGGGATATGTCCTTCCACGCCCACTTGAACAGCGCATCCCGAATCTGGTCCCCGCACTCTTCGATCACGTCTCTAGACACCTCCTTCATCAGCGGCCCAATGTCCTTGGGTGAATCCGTCAGTTCGCCGTTTTCACGCAAGTGCTGGATGGCCTTGTGCCACCTCGCTTCGCTATGGAGCTTCGCACCCAACAACTGCTTGATGTCCTTGCCTCCAGGGTTGCGTACCTTCCAGTCCTTGCCATGCACCTCCTTGAACTTCTCACTTACGAACTTCCCCATCAGACACTTTCCGTCTCGCCCGAACCGATGATAGTTCTTGATAACCACGCCTTCGACCTTGGAACCACCCAAGACACTCAGCGTATCCATCAGGGCTTCGAACTGATCAAAGGACTCTAGCTTGCCCTCCAGCAGCCGTGGTACAACATCCAAGCCTAACCGTTCGGCCTCTGAGACCTTCTGTTCCCACTCAATGTAGCTCTGGTCGCCAGTATCCACGTCGAACAGTATGAAATTTCCGTCAGGCACACGATCATAGGCCAGCGTGTTGTGCTTCGGCTTACTCAGGAACTCCGCACGATAGGTCCAATCGGGAGCCAGCAGATTCACCCTGGACATGGCCTGTTCAACCGCCACCTCAAACATCTTGTCCGTTTCACCTGGATTCTGCGACTTGCCCTTGCTCCGACACTGGAATTCACCATCAAAGAGGCCAAAGGAGAACTGGCTACCATCCACCTTCTCTTCGACCAGCACATCATCCAGGAGTAGGTCTGCTATCGCAGCGTGGCCCAGATTGTAGACTTTGGGGTAGCTGTGAATCATCATACTCTCCCCACCACCTGTTCCGCCCCACACCGTGGACACCGTGCCCACACCCTGCCCCCAAACACCCCGTCCAACTGCCAACCATGACTGCGAACCCCACAGTACTCGCACTCATAGGCCCCCAGCCGGACCATTCGACGCGCCTCCTTTCGCTGCATCCGAGTCTCCTTTCGCATAGCTTCCCGCTCCTACTACCCCGCACCACCGGCCCCAGTTGCGCTCTATCGCGTCTCGGACACTTCCCTGTCCTTCAGCCCACCAGTCATCCAATGGAGAATGATAATCTATCCGTACTTCTTCTGGCTTCGGTTCCACCGCTTCCCAGACCAACACTTGTCGCCGCCTACCGCTGACGACCCGTTCTTCCATCCGCTTCCTGACTCGCCCTTGAATATGCAACCGTATCAGACTCATCCGGACGGACGACTTGCCCTTCCCCATAGACTTGGCTATCTCATTCGTTGTCATCTCCCGATCGGAAGCGTATAGCGTCTGATAGACCGATTCCCTTACTGAAGTCCACTGCGGGGCCCCGGGCAGCTTCCAGATGTCCTTACCGTTCTCATACACATACATCCACTGCCACTTGTTGCCCCCGACAACCTCATCCTTGTGCCTGACGATCTTCCCCCGACTGGCCAGCTTCGTAAGGTGCGCCTGGGCGGTCCCGCGCGTGGCCCCTACTAAATCGGCTATCTCAGCTGAATCCACCCATCGCCCGGCATTCACCACCGCTTCATACACTCGTTCGTTCGCCAGCATGCCTATCTCCCGTCCAGGAATCTGTCATACATATCAGGCTGGAACCCCACCACTAGCCTTCCCGAATCTGAATCGTACAGTGTCGGTGCTGTTGGCCTCTTCCCTCCTGTGCGCACCCGTAACATGCTTTCTGCGCTCCGTATATCCACCTCCGCAAACTGATAATTGCGTCCTCTCAGATAGTCCATCGCCTCGTGACAGGCATGGCACATATTCGTCGTAAACACCGTGAGTCTCACTTCTTCCTCCGAGTCTTGTCTCTGCGTTTGCGTATGGCGTTGGCTACCATCTCACCGAACGCCTTGCCATGTTTGATAATCCGGCTTCGTCGCCGGCGTAGCTTCTTGTCACGTCGCTGCCATCTCATAGCATCCTCGGCTGCACCGCCGCTATGCGGTTCTCTGCCATCGCTACATACTCTGGATTCAGTTCAATACCCAGGAACTGACGACGATTCTCCAGGGCGACCATCGCTGTCGTACCGCTGCCCATGAAGGGGTCCAAGACGATAGCCGGCACGGTATCTTCGTGGCCGCATGAACAGGTGGGTTGCCAGCCAGTAGTAGTCCGCTGTTCGATGTACCCTGTGTTGAATACGCTGCTATTGCCGTGTTTACCCTGGGCAGTGTCTATCTTTTCTTGTGTACCAGGAGCCCAGTGTTGTTGCACCATATTGCCTGTCCCCTTCACCACCCTCTCCCACGGACTCCCACACTTAGGACAAACCCCACGGGCTGAAGTGCCAGCAAGGATCATGGGGGTGATGAGTTCGGGGGGATAGGTTGCGAAATGACTTGACTCCTTGGTAACTTTGTGATAGAATCCACAAGTACAGGAAGGAGGCAAGTATGAAGACTTGTCAACAATGTGGTAAGGGATTCGATCCAGTAAACGAGCGCCCATCTCATCCGGCCAAGTATTGCAGTCGGGCATGTTCTCATGAAGCACAGCGCAAACGAGTAACTCTTGTTTGTCGCCAATGCGGCAAGAGCTTTGAGCGCAAAGCCTACATGAAGGACTGGTCAACCGAGCGCGGTCCGTTCTGTGGTTTTGATTGCTATGGCCAATGGCAGCATGAGAACACTGGTGGACCTGCGAACCCGAACTACAACCCGGCTTCGGCAGCAAGGGACGTGTGGAACTATAAGCAAGCAAGGACTCAGGCTCTGGGTCGGGACAACCATCAGTGCGTGATATGTGGCTCTGACCATCTTCTCCACGTCCATCATCTGGACGACCCAAACAACCATGAACTGGACAACTTGGAGACGTTATGTGCATCATGCCATCGGAAACGCCATCCAGTCCCACACGGACCAGACGGACGGTTTGTATCCAGTCATTGAAAGGATGGGGGTTGATGGTCCAAACCGATCTCAAGTTGCGGCCAGAAGGATTGTATGTCTCCGCTATTGTCTTGTTCCCCCCATGTAGCTGCCCCAGCGAACTCTGTGTCTTGGTGCCATAGTTGACCTGCTGTGCCCATGACTCCCGCGACCAGTCGCGGGAGTGCGGTTCCCTTACCGCTTCCTGGTCATAGAAATACCGTTTGTCCTTCGCCAGCAAGAAGACGTATTCGTAGCTCTGAGTGGGGCGATCTTTCACCGACTCAGGCATACATGATCCGCTGTACTGTGTCTCGAACTTGTGGTTGCAGTGAGGACACTCGGCTTGATGGGTAGCGAAAGATGATCCTTTGCAGTTATGAGTCCAGATGCCATTGCCAAGGAAGTAGAGATGATTGTAGGGAACCTTCCTCGCATCCGAAGTCTCACCACTAGATGGCACCCACTGATTCGCTCTTTCGCCACCGTACAACGGCTCTAGTTCTAGGTCGTAAACAGATCTACTTCCTGCTGGATCAATGCTGCGGATTCTCCTAGTAACCGTATCTTCTACAACGATCTTGCCCTTACCTCGGTAGTTGGCTGCGAGATTGATGATGTTGAATCTGACCGCCTTATGTACCTTGCCAAACGCCCCCACATCCTTGATCCTCTCACGCCGAAACTCTAGTCCCAGGATTCGGCAAATGGCCTCGAATTGATTCACTAGGGTCTTGTTCTTAGCGGTCATCCCGACGCGCCACCGACGCCCCGCTTCATCCCAAGTTCCATCCCCGTCCAGAAAGCCATACAACAGTCCTTCTAAGAATAAGAGACTGCGGTTGAAGACGTCCTGCTTAAGCTTCTTGGTAGCAGCACTTCGGCCTGTTATATGAGATAGGATAACATCCCTCCACGCCGCCCCGCCATGTCTTATGCGCAGGTTGATAGTTAGTCGCTCCCCCTCTCTCTCAATTACAGTCAAGGGGATCCCCCAGGATATCAGCCGATTGATAATCTCTCGGTCCTGTGTTCCGCAGGCCAACCTGAGAGTTTCATAATTCGTACTTACTCGATATCCTTCTGCTAAGTAGAAGCCAACCCAGTATCCATTCTTGTAGTCCTGTACTGTTCCTTCTGGGAGACCAGACTCAATTTGTGTGTTCTGGTACAGGTACATTCCAGGACTCAGATCGCTAACTGGTACTGAGACAGGCGCATTCATCCACTTCAATGTCCTCCCCGCCAGAGTGCTCTTTCTGACCGGAAACTTGTGGTCGCCGGTAGCCAGCACCTCTGCACCGTTGGTGAGAGTTATGCGCTTCACCTCACGCACTCCAGTCTGCACCACAGAACGAACCTTGACCCAGTGCCTGGAGTAGCCCTTGCCCATCGTGGGCATTTCAACTGTCTGCCACTCTGCCCATCGGCGCTGCAACTCCTCAATGGTGCCGTGCCAGATCCGACCGTCAACCCGACATAGTAGAGGAGTCTCACCAGCAAGACACCAGATGATGGATGACCGCAACCACCAGCCATCTTGCTGAAGAGCCATCGCTACCATCCAGGGGATGGGGACGAGGTCTTTAGGCTTGAACACAGCGTGACTACCATCCGACGGTCGCGTTTCCCCCATGCTGGTTATGTTGTGCTGTTTACCTTCAATGGATGGACTCTCTCGCCGTTCTTGGAACGCATAATTGCTTTGTCCTTTGCCACCCCAGTATGACTGGCCGAGGTTCAGCCACAGCGTCCCATCCTGTCTCAACACCCGCCGCACTTCCCTGAATATCTCCACCAAGTGTTGAACAAACTGTTCAGGCGACGGTTCAAGTCCTAGCTCCCCACGCCATGCACCACAGAGGGAACAGAAACTATTGGTGCCTCCACCATGATAGCTCCCCCTGTTGGTCATCTGCTTATCTGTCAGACCGGCGGTCTGACAGATGTTCGCTTGCTCTAATCCCCACACATGCCGACACTCGCTATCCCCTCCCCAGACCTGGAGCTGGGTGCCGTATGCGCGTAGGCCCCAGTAGGGAGGTGAGGTGATACAGCAATGAATACTCTCGTCCGGCAGCTGTCTTAGCACTTCCAGCACATGGCCATGGACTATGGTGTCGGGTTCATAGGGCCCTAGCTCTCCCACTGACGATCCTTCCTCCACCACTCCCCCATCAACGCCGCGTCCGCATCATGCTCCGTCCACGCTTCCGAGGGCCAGATGGACCGCGCCACCGCTACCGATGCGTCCTTGGTGCTGCCGGGGAATCCGCTCAGCATCGCCTTCTGCCAGGATCGAGGCTTGACTTCATGCAGTTCCGCATCCGACATGGCATGCTTCGCCAGGATCAGCACGTCCATCGCCGAGTACATCCGCCGCTTGCTCTTGACATTCATCTTGGAATAGGCCGCGATGTTCTGGTCGAACTCCACCACCACGTGCTCCACATCGTCCCAGGGCAAGCTATCGCAGAAGTCCTCGTACAGATCCCACATCCACTGGTGGTGCGAGTCCAGCTTGGGAATGATAATCGTACCGTGGGAGATGAGTTCACCGTTGTCGAAGAGTGCGAAGCCGGAGGCGCGAGCGGCTAGGTCTACGGATAGAATCTTCATGAATGCCATCCTCCATGCTTAGCCACCATCGCCGCCGGACGACTCCACGTTCTCATCAGTGCCTTCCACTCACGCGAATAGTTCAGGTACTGGTCGGGCGGCTGATAGAGTTGGGCAAAAGGCGTTCCGCCCATCTGCCAGACTGCTTCCATCCGCGCCTCAGTATCCGCCATAGTCTCTCTACCATATCCGATCATGGTGTACACTCGGATCTGCCACTTGTTCAGGAATGATAATCTGTCAATGGCCTTCTCAACTGACTGCAATCGCCCCACGGTATCCGCTGCTAGAAAGACCTGCCCAATCTTCAGTGACCGCAGTTCATCTGCGAACCATGAATCGAGCAATCGTGCGTCTAAGCCCCCAGAAAACGAAACTGCACGATTCTGGGCCTTTAGCATCGCCAGTACTTCCTCCTTGTGCTTGCGCGGTGCTGCTAATAGGTTGTTGTCCTGTATGATCCACCCAGGCTTGATGTCCAGCAGCTTAAGCTCCCCTTCGCGCTCTGGCACCAGACACCAAGGACAGTGGTTCGGACAACCCCTAGTCGTGAACGTCACTCCGGGCTTGACGTAGCGTCCAGGAATGAAGTCGCCATTCCCACCGAAAGCGGGTCCACCGATCTTGACAATCTCATAGTGGTTTGCCCAGGCACCCCTCAGCCGCTGTCCCTCTTCAATGTCCCAGGTAAAAGCAACCGAGACATGCACTTCATCTGCCTCTGGCCGCCACAGGGGAGGATCACCAATAAAAGCATAGGGATCACTTGGCGTCAACGACGTTCGACGCGGGAACACTCTTATCATCGCCATCGCATCACGTTCCGAGCATGAATCAGCGTGTAAACGATGACACCAGGAAGCAGCCCCCACTGACGCAACCACACAGCATAGAAGATCCAGAGTACTTGGTTCACCAGTCCTAACCGTGGCCCCCACTTGCTCTTGTTACCCATCAGCCAGAGCATCACACCTGAAGTGGCGCTCAGTAACCAGGACAAATGAATCGGCTGAATCATTCTGCTATCTATCCTTTCACAGTAGGGCCAATTGCACAGCAGACAAGCGCGCCTTGGCGATCCTAACGTACCTAGAATTGTTATCACAACCGAAATAGCTGCGCCCCGTCTTCTTTGCTGCCAGCAACGTTGATCCACTACCAGCAAAGGGATCAGCTACTATACCCCCTGATGGTGTTCTTGTGAGACAGCACAGGTACTCCATCAACGCTAGAGGCTTTACCGTAGGATGGTTGTTTCTATGACAGTTGATTTCTCTGCCTTCCGAACCAACGTGAGTCTTTGTGTCTAGCCCCCCACAAACCACACAGGGCAACTTGCCGATAAGACCCTCTTCCCGTTCTAAGAATGATGATTTAGGCTGGTAGAAGAACCGAGCGGCGGTCCCAGTATCTCCGCTATATCGCGCCGTCCTTCTTCGTGCATCCTTTCGATAGCGATGACCGAACATATCCTTCGCCCCTCTTCGTGGTTGACAATCCCCTGCCGGATCACGATAGTACCCAGCGCTCGGCCTCTCTCCGCTCTGTTCACTCAGTATGCGAACTGGACATCCAGGACAACACCTCGAATAGGTAACAGTCTCTGAGCTGCTGCCCATGGCCGTTTCACATTCTTCGTCATGGGTCAGCAGTAAGTTTGGTGGCCAACGACCATCAGCCCCACCAACCCTGCCCCCATCGATCCACAGCCCCGCTACACCCCACTTCAATGCATTGTTCGCATACGTCCCCTCTCTCGGCTTCATCGCTACTATGATGGGTTCCCAAGCAGGTTTCAGTGCAGTCCCCCATCCGACCCAAGACGTGGCGGCACCCGCACCGTTATGCGCCACCTTGTCTATCGCCTTACTGATATTGTGGCTTTTTGGGGTGCCTTGAGCGTAAAGCCACATCATACAGTCTCTGATCTCCCACCCTGCATCCTCGATGGCACACATCAAACGGTGGTGAGCCCGAGTTCCTCCGAAGGCCATAAGAATTGCTCCTGGTTTGACAACTCGAAGAGCGACCCGCCAGTGAGCTACCCCAGGCACTCCGCTGTCCCAATCAGTGTCCAGGAACTCCAATCCGTATGGTGGATCGGTGATAATGGTGTCAATACAGTTGTCCGGCATCTGCTTCATCACATCCAGACAATCGCCCACGACGATGGTATCTAGCTCGAATGGCCCCAGGTTACCCACCCACCACCTTCCCCTTCACCTTCTGCCACGCCCGCTGGGCCAGCTTGCCAGTCCCAAGATATGCCACAACGTTACCGTCACTCCACAGACAACCATGACTCTCCCTTATCTCAATAGGTTCATGCCTTCCCGACTGTATCCGTAGGCACCCCAGGACATACTTCGCGGCTTTCACTGGCGCATCCTTGCCAAAGACTAAGAACTGCTCAGCTTCACCTGTCTCCGAGTCCACTACATCCACCCATCCGGGTATCGGAACCGTGAACTCCAGCCCATCCCTCGGGCTCTCCAACCGTTCCTGCCTTACCCTCGACAGCGACCAGTCCTCTTCGGCCGCCGTCTCCAGCAATTCCGCCACCTTCTCTATGCGTTCCGCTTCGTGCTCTTCCTGGGACCACCCAGACCTTGGCAACTGGTGGCCAGCAAGGTGCATGAGCTCTACATGCCAGCTAAACGCCTTGTCCTCGATCCGCTTCTCTTCCGGGAACATCAGTGCCGTAGCGTAGTACGTCCAGAGTGTGTGATAGCCGACGTTGGGAATCATGGACGCGACCTGCTTGACGTATTGCACCCAGTCATCCCTGCTACCGCCAGCCCGACGATGCAACGCTACCAGCAAGTCCCCTACACCCCACTTGATGTCAGCATCCGCCCTAAGCAGTTCCCCGATGGTGGAGGACACTTCTTCGATGTCCGGCATAGGCCCGTCTATCAGCTGGTGAATGATAATCTGGACGTGCTCGGGAGTGTTTTGGCAGATGCTGGTGGCGTAGAGTTGGCGCCCAGAGTTTTGGTGCACCAAAAGATCCGTCACCCAACCCTCCTATGCGACATCTTCTAGTCCCTCCAGTGTCGGTTGCTTGTCCAACCATCGCAGCATCGGAACTACCCACCTCGCTGCTCGATCTGGCTCAAATCCATAATGCGTTCCATCAAAGCTATCTGCTCCCACATGATGGCAGAAGAGAACACGAGGACGGGAGTTCACCCTTCCGACGTGCAACCACTTCCCACGCCTCTTCGCTTCAGCCATCAGCGCCACACTCGGAACCGTCAACTTCCAATCATCCGTCCCACCCACAAAGAAACACTCAAAGCTGTCCCACGGAATCACCTCTGGCGCGAGTCCATCCTGCGACACAAAGGCTACGGGCCAACCTCCAGCATGCAGCTCTGGCTCCCACTTACGGAACCGTTTCAGAGTTGCTTCAGCATCACCCACTGAATCGGGGGCAACGATGAAAAGGCACTGTGGTTGCCAATCTGCCATTACTTCCAACATCCTTCTGTAAGGTTTCGATGCAAAACCCTTCTTGCTATACGCTCCGTTGTCGCCAGCCCAGCGACACCCGCTGTCTCTTACGAACCTATGAAGTGTCCCGGGACTGTCCAGAATTCCTACTAGCCGAGGATGATCCACGATCGCCCCTCGCCATACTTCAGCACTACTCGGCGTAAGTAACATCACGACCAAATCTCACCATCAGTAGCGACCAGAATAGTCCACCTGCCACCTTCGCTGTCGCCTGACCGTAAACGATCTCCATGCTGGGTGGCCAGCCAAAAGCCAGTGACGGAAACAGTACTGAATCCGAAGCTGCGCTGGCAAGATTGCTCCAGTTCACCCGCTCAAAGCGCGATGACCGTCTGAAAGCATGGTAGACCAGACCATCAACCAACCCGCTCACGGCAAAGGCTATAAAGGATGCGACTGCGATCTGCCCGGCGTTGCGATTCAGGATCCAGGAGATGAATGAACCTGACGCTATCAACAGGCCCATCTTCCACCACAGACCCTTCCTGTTCCACGCATCATGTAGAGCATCGCGTGTCGTGATGTCCAGACCGATGAACACAAACCCGTTGATGGGCGTTACCCACGGACCCAACCATGCCGTCAGTAGGTTCGCCGCTATGATTGCCACCAAGTAAACACTAACCAACACTGTTCCCATCATGTCTCCTTTCGCATGCATCAATCAACCTCTACCTCTTCTGCCATACCGACGCCAAGTATCATAGGCATAGACTACCAACATCAACGTCATGACCCCGTAGAAGATATAAGCCCCAGTCGTCCATTCAGCCACTATCATTCCCCCCTTTCTATGCTAGTCCTTCCAACAATTCGACTGTTTCACCCGCCTTCACCCGCAACCGCTCCACTTCATCCAACAGCTTGGGAATGTCCGTCCTGGCATGCGCCACGAACTCCCGATCCCGCTGCGACCACGGCGCATACCCATCTGCCGGCCGGTACATCCGGCTCTGCAAGACCCACACTACGCCCGTATGCCCATGGTTGTACCTGAACTCCGGCCACCACGGCTCCACACCCGTCGAGCTGCAGACGTAGGTATCCGCTTGCACCAAGTCGTGGCCCTCTTGATACCGATGGATCTCCCAGGGCCCCTTCGTCGCCGCTTCCACCCTCGCCCGTATGGCGTCCAGTTCTTCTCTAGTCATCTTGCCCCTCCAGCCATTCTTGTACGTCTTCCGTTGACGGGAACGCTTCCATCTGCTGGCGTATCCTGTGCATGATGTCTAGCATAGTCTGCTTCTCCTTCGCCACGATCATCGCCACCATCGGATCCTGGCGACTCCCAACAGCAAGGTGCGCCAGCCCACAGCATATCAGAGATGCTTCTGCTTCCGTCAGCTCCAGCGCGATGTAGGCGTCGGTTCTCATCCCTGGCCTCCTAGCCAGTCAGCCACGTCCTCACCACTCGGATAGACGCTACAGCCCGTCACACACTCCACGATCTCTTCATACACCCGACAGAGACTGTCCAATCCCTCCGACGTTACCCCTCCAGCCGCCAGATAGTCTATGGCTGCGCCCACATGCAGGCTCAACGCCGTACCGATGCAATAGGCCAGAACCGTAGCCGTCTCTTCCGACATCTCCAGCGTAATCACTTCTACTCCTCCTCGACGCCCACCACCTTCACCACCGGCAACGTCTTGAGAATCCCTTCCCGCCCAAACATCCATCGGAAAGGTGGTGACTTCTCCGCGATCTCTTTAGCTGATTCGCTGTCCTTCGCTTGAACTGATACCTGCTGCTGGATGGTTACGACGTAGTTCATGGTATGACTCCTTGATAATCACTAGAACAATGCCAGTTGAACCCTGGATAGACGTTCATTCGCCATCGCCACATACTCGGGATTGATGTCACAGCCGAAGTAGTGGCGACCCAACTTGCGTGCAACCACTGCTGTAGTTCCAGACCCCATGAATGGGTCGAAAACCAATTCACCCTCATTGCTGCTGGCCAGCATCACTCGCTTCAAGAGAGCTTCGGGTTTCTGTGTTGGATGCCCAACTCGCTCAGGACACGTCAAGTTGAACTCTGGAAAGTACCAGACCGATGCGGGCACCTTTGTAGCAATGCCCCTACGCTTCATCGCTTGTGATGTCGTAGGAACCTGGACGGCATGGGCATTGAAAGTCCAGGGGCTGCCACTGGTATAGTGAAGCAAGTCCTCGTGTCGATTTGGCCATCTGTCCTTGCGGGAATGATAGATGACCCTCTGCCAGACGACCCAACTGAGACGACGCAAGCACCTATCTAGGTGCGGTACTAGATGGAGCGTTGCATCACCCATGCTCGTCATGTATAGCGTCCCACCTGAGCGCAGAATCCGCGCACTCTCTGGAATCCATTCATCCGCCAAAACATCCCAGCCACCCTTCCCCATCCCGTAGGGGGGATCAGCGAATACCAAATCTATACACCCCCCTGGCATCTGTCGCATCACGTCCAGACAGTCACCCACTACGATGGTATCAAGCTCAAACGGCCCCAGATCACCCACTAGCCCACCTCTCCCTTGCGTAGATCGCTACCCCTATCTCCCCCACTACCAGCATCACCAGCAAGGCCATTGGCGAAACGTCCAGTAGCACGAATCCCAACGCGCCCAACACAATGAAACACCACTTCACATTCACCACAATCCCTGCTCTACAACCACATAGAAAACTGAAGCGATTACCCCAAACACAATAGCCATCAGCTTCTTGGCACCAGAAACCTGTTCTTCCAGCACCGTCCGTTCCTGATCCAGATAGTCGGCAACATCCTGGCATGAAGGCAAGTCGGCCATGCACTGGAGATGATGGAGTATCGCATTCCACTCATCTCGGCTTCGGTCTTCTTCGGTACGCAGATACCCGCAACCCTTACACACTTCACCAGACCGTCGGTACCCACAGTAGGGACATATCCACTCATTCATCGCCTGCCCTCCCAGAACCCATCTGCTTCCATCTCTTCAGCACCAATCACGCACGCGGCGATTCCAGTTCACTAGCGAAGTACCACCATATCGCCAGCATCACCACCCCTAACAACATGAGCGGAACCAGACACCGTAACGAGATAACGAGATACTTCTGAGTCATCGCCCCCTCCAATACTCTACGATCACAACACACGCCACTACGAACGCCATGATGCCCAGAATGATAATCATGCTAAGTCCTCAGAAGTTCGGTTGCGCTTCACCCAGTCGGAACGTGGCGGGATCGAACATCAGGTGGAATGTGAACCCTGGCGCTGCCATGCGCTGCTTTACAATCCGCATCAATAGCAGCTTGTCAGTCACCTTGAACTCTCGCCCATCCGCTGTGTCCACAATCTCCCAGCCCCCATACGTCCACGGCCGACAGAGACCAACCACCTTGTCCGATGCCTGCTCTATGGCACTACTCATCTGCCCCGAGCCGAGCTGCGGGATCTTCTCCTTGAAGTTGTCTACTTCCCGCCCTGCTTGCGCAGCGACCAACACCGGACATCCCACCCTGACAGCTAGCCGTTTGCACTGGTTGACGGCTTCATAGACTCGCTCCCACTTTTGGTAACTGCCCGTCGAATCTGGCGGGATCAACTGTACGTAGTCGAAGCACATCAGCGTTGGTTTGATCTTCATATCGGGTCCATAGATCTCACCCGAGGCGAGCTTGTCAATAGCGCGGAAGACAATCTCTGGCGTCATCTCTGTGCGACCTAATCCAGCCGATCCCAACCCAAGTCCAATAATCCAGATTGGCAAACTCGCTCGATACTGGACTTTCGTAACTAGCCGATTGATGTCGGCCCGCCCCCAGGCAATATCATCAAGTTTCGTCTCATCATCAGCCTCAATCATCGCCTCCAATTCAGGAACCGACTGCTCCCATGTCACATAGATGACACACGACCCTTCTTCGCCAGCCTTGTAAATGCGCATGGCCTCACGCCGTGCCATGTAGATCAAGAGTGATGTCTTGGCTGAGCCAGGGCGACCTATCAAGCTCACTAAATCACCAGGATGCAATGGGATGATCTTCTCATCTATGGCCTTGACACCCCACGTCACCTTTGGTGCTTCCTGCAACTGGCCTGCATAGTCAATGAAGGCAGTTGCCGCTTCTGCCGGCGAGAAGATGATGTCTCGGATCATTTGATCCTCAGCACTCTCGCCCGTCTCAACCTGATAGGTGCTTTTGGTCTCTGCCATCATACCCCCTTCAGCCTACAGTGATACGTCCAGCGGAATCTGAGTCATCGGTTCTCTTGCCACCCGTGGCCTGGATATAGTCCAACACCCGACCACTTGGTGGCCGTGTACTCGTCTCCCACAACAGTTGTGCTAGACGCCCCACACTGATCTTCTTGGCCAGATTGCCTACACGCCCAATGTTGACTGGTTCATGGTTCGGATACAGCGTGTCGTGCATCTTTGCCAGCACAGCGTACTGTCTGTTCTTGCGGTCTCGGTAGTGATTCAGTAGGTCGCGCCAACCCTGAAAAGTGGTGGGGGGAGTCCAGGACGGCGTAGCCGTCTCTTGTGTAGTATTCAAGGGTTCAACATCCAAGGGTACAACTTCGGCATTCCCATTTGGGATCGCCTCATAATCCCATTTGGGATTTACGGACTCGCTCTCATCAGCGCCGATTGGCATTTCTGCCACCAACCAAGTAGACAGAGGTTCGTAGTTTTCCAGCGAACTCCACTCCCGAATAAACTCTGGCTTGACTGTTCTCGGTGCTTCGTGAATAGTAATCTCCGTGGTGTAGTGTTTGGTCCGCTCTTGTCCTTGTGGTACGCGGATGCTAACAAAGCCGCACTTTTCCAGGGCGGCATTGATTCTTTGTAGTCGTGAGGTTCCTATCCGACAGGCTCTGGCAATCCGTTGCTGCGTAATGGCCTTTACCACGCCTTCGCGCCCAAGTCGGCAGTACACGCTATAGACACCGACAGCGCATATCCCAAGAACGGGCATCCAGAGATCGTAGACATAGTTCGGAACATCCACGTTCCAGGGCCTATCACTGATGAATCGTATGCCCCCATCAGGCGTCGTCTGGTATAGCTTCTTGCCCAGTCTCTTGGTCGCCATTCTCACCATCTCGGATTACCTTGCTGCACAACACGCGCTCTGACCATTCAGGGATATCGCCTATGACAAAACTACATCCTGCGTCATCATAGTTTCCCCTACGGTTAAGCAGTGGCTTCAGCTTGCTGATGAAATACATCTCAAGGATACAGGCATCAGACCCATTTGGTGTCTCTATATATCTGAGGTAGACAGGGCGATCATAGTTTGTGAATCGTTCTTCGAAACTCTGTCCCATTCGAGACCCAAGATTCCTAACACTCCGTCCAACATAGAGTGGAGTTTCATCGTCGCGCCAGAATCCATACACGCCGCTGGTGTCTTGGAGCTTCCAGACTCTTGCTTCGAATTCCTCACTAACACGATGCCTAAACACATGCCCCGCCTGGAACAAAGGTCGCTTTGGTGGTTCACTTAGCCATGCCCAAAGCTTGTCTTCCTGAAGTAGTCCAATTCCATCACATTTGAGTGCCCACGTATACTCGTCAGCTAGTCCCCGATCATAGACTTGCTCAAGATAGAATGCTCCTGGAAGCAACTGTGTCTCATCAATGACTTCATCAGAGTTTCGCAGCGCCTTGTTCAGATAGTTGATGAAGTGCCGCTTGCTCTGGATATATGCCATCTACTCAGCGACCCTCCCACTCCTCGCCCACGCCAACAAGTTCTCTACCTTCCACCCATCTTCCACCAACAAGTCATCCGGCTTCCTTGGCAGCTGTACCACCTTCGCGTTGGATCCTATGTCGGACGCGATCTTCTGCGCTTCATCTCGGGCATCGGGATCTAGGGCCACATAGACTTGGCGCTGGTGGAAGTGCGGGGCCCAGCCCGCCTTCCAGCCCTGCTTATTGATAATCGCACATGAGTCCAGGCCATGCTTCACGAGAATGACACTCTTGAGGGCGCCTTCCGTGATCCACAGTGGCTTGCTACCCGAATGGATGGTGTCGGCATTGAAAATCGTCGGGTTGGATTCCATGCGGTTCTCCCACCGATAGCGCATGTGGCCGTCCCCGTGGATCATTCGGTACTGGATGCCCCGTAACTCACCGCCCACCTTCCAGGGTATGCTTATCGCTGGGCCCCAGGGCGATTCTCGATAGCCTAGCCCGAAGTGTTCCGCCATCGTGTAGTCCACGCCCCGCTGTTCTAGGTACTCCAACGCTTCAGCGTGCTTCAGTAGGGCATCAGCGTACTCTTCATGCCACTTGACTTCCGCTGCCAGCACTCGGATTCGCTGCTTCTTGGCCTTGGCAATACGTTGGTGGACTTGGGCCTGGGCGCGGTATGATCCCGAAGTCAGTATGCCGGACTCTATCACCTGCGTTGCCGCCTTGAAGTCCAGGTTCTGGAACTCCATCACCCAGTCAATCACGTCACCCTTGGCATCACACCCGAAGCAGTAGAATCCATTTTGGTACACCGCAAGGGACGGATCGGTATCGCCATGAAACGGACATGTCCACTTCCAGTGATCACCGTTCTTGTACTCTGGTTCGCCTAACGTCGCTGCTACCCAATCCCGACAATCCACCGCTTCCTTGATTCTGGCTGCGTCTTCCATGACGTGTCCCTCGTTCTATGTATGAGTCCAACCTGGGGCAGCCCCCAGGCTTTGATAATGTGTATAGGTTTCCTGTTCCCAATGATCTATGCAGCTACAGAGACCGCTGGCAGATAGAGGTCTAGGGTCAGCATCGGAAGAGCGATATACCGCTTGCGGTTGGCGTTCTCAGCCAGCAAGTTGCGCCTCTCAGTTGTCTTGCGAATGATGGTGTCCCTGTGGGTAAACACAGCTTCGATGTCTGCCCTTTTGCCGGAGATGAACTGCCCCTTATGGCAGTAGCAGACCGTGACCCCCATGTCGGACAGCCGCCCTGTCACGTCAGACCAGTGATTGAGGATGTACCGTATGCAGATGAACGAGTCCTTGTGCGCATCAAACATGGCGTCACCATCTCGGATCTCGTCAGCATGCTTCTCATAGTAGTCAACGGCGACCCTGGCCACCCCATTCTTGGGAATCGCCTTCTCGCTTCCCGTGGGCATGACCTTGCGAATCAGGTCACACACCACATCGGTTCTCCATTCCTTGACGGCGGCATACTGCTCGCAGAACGCCTGCCGTGACTCTTCACTCTTGAACTTAGGCATTCTTTTCCTCCCATACCTGTTCTAGTCTGTCTAGTCCATTGCGGACACTGTTGTGCCAGCCCTTCAGGAACTGGCCTGCCTCTGGTGAGAACTTGCCGAAGTCAGCGACCTTGATAGCTAGCTGGACAGCGGCACTAAACGTCTGAACCGCTTCGATGTACTCCTTGACCTCGCGTGGGTTGTCTTGTCGTTCTTTCTGCTCCTTTCGTTGTTGGCGGCGCTTGACCGTAGCCTTAGCCCTTACCAGTTGCTGGAAGGCGGGATCGTGGTAGTCAGTGCTGAGGATGGCTTCGCGCTCAGCGTCATCCTCGGCAGCAGAATACGACTCTGCGACTTGACGGGTCTCAGTCGATGTGAGTTCTTCTCGCTCAGCCTTATCAATCACGCTGATGCGCTCATTTGGGGAAAGGCCAACCTCCCGTGGTTGCCTGATATGCTTTTCCGTGATGTGAAAGTCATTGCCCTGGACAATGGGTGATAGCTTAGCCAATATCGGTGCCGGCTCTTCCAGCAAAGACAGCAATCGAGAGACAAAGCTGAGGTCCATGATCCCACGCCTAGCCACTTCATTGCGACTCCATCCCGTCTGCTCTATGAGTCTATGCAGACCCTTGGCTTTCTCTACTGCTGACAGATCTTCTCGCTGCACATTCTCAATCAATGCCTGAATGAGCGTATCGGTATCATCCAATCCCTCCACCACACACTCAAGCTCCGCTAGCCCTGCCCGACGTGCTGCCTCTGTCCGTCTATGGCCGTACACCAGCTCATACGACCCGTTCACTGGTCTCACCTTCACCGGCACGATCAGCCCCTGCTCCCTGATGGACTGTGCCAGCTCATTCAGCTTGTCCTCATCCCATGATGTGCGTATTGGGTGAGGCGATGGCTTGATATTGTTAAGTGCGATCTTCATTCATTCCTCCGTTCTACTCTAGCCACCACCAACCGTTCCCGTTCGTGTCACCGTTCTCTGAGTACTCCAGCATCCCGTACAGCAACTCAAGTTCTTCACGTGTGTAGTCTGCTATGATCCTGTCCCCCTCTCTATGCCATCGGGCCCCCTCGACTTGGACGTACTCCCCGTCATCCTGTACTTCCCAGATGGGGCCTAGAAGTGGGAAGCGGGTGTCACCGGGGAGAGAGAGTCGGATCACCTCCTCTAGTTGCTTGGACATGCCTGGTAAAGATGGCCGTCGCGCCAGTCGTCTGCGCGTTGCTGGTACTCCGCTGAAGAACATACTCGTCGCATGTGCCTCAGATCCCCCATCACCAGCATGCATCGTCGCAGTAGGTTCTCGCCCCTGGTCACCAGCTTCGCTTCTCTGGCTTCTAGGGTTGCTAACTGGATTGATAATGCGTGTCGGGCTTCGGTAACCTTGCGTCGTTCGAGGAAGACTTCGCAGGCGCCCCATAACTCCGATTGGGCGTTCTCGATGTGTCGGATGGCTGTGTGGGTGAGGTTGCCTCGTTCCGTCAACCCGTCCCACAGACTGCTTTGAGTGTATCGTCTCTGTTCAGTATGGAGGTCGATCATGATGTTGGCCTCCTTTGATTGTGGGGGCAGGGGCCTCAACTTCCCCTACCCCCTTGCCTCTGATTGCGGTGGGGATAGGGGTGGCCTATCCCCACCTAGCCTAACGTGGATCGTCGGACTGATCCCTAGCAGCGATCCCCTCTCCGTTGCACGGTATCCGGCTAGACGGGCCGGACGGTGTTTCCCTAGAGAGAGCGAGCATCATTAAGCCTCCGTGCCGGCATTCACGACTACTTCAATCTTACTGGCGTAGCGCCTTGTAGTTCCATGTAAATACCCATCAGATCCCCAATGGGCAGAGCCTTGAAACCACGATTGATGATTGTCTGGGCAGATTCTGACTTGAGGGGCAGGAACACCGCATTGCTTTCCTGAAGATTCTCGAAGTCATCCTTGACTATGCAGAGCATGTTCCCATCAACGAAATGCTTCATGGCATCCTCCCACAGAACTTAGAGTGGTAGAGCTTCGGGTTCCGCTTGCTTCTGCTGGTCCCGCCAGCGTAGGGCTTCCTTCTGGGCCTCGCCATAGTCCAGATCGCAGTCCATGAGGCTGTCTATGCCAAGGGCGGTGTGAACGTCATCGTGGGACAAGCCAGCCTTCTTGGCCCATCCCCAGAAGCGCCCACGGGTACTATTGTTGACCACCCAGGGCTTTGGTTTCCCAGTCGTGGGTTCTTCAGCTGTTGGTTCCTCGGTAGGTTCTGGTTGTGGTTCGGATCTTGGGGATGAAGTATCGCCGTCGGGCAGGGCCCACTTGGGCAGTGCTGGTGTGGTTGATAATCTGACGGTCTTGCCGTACTTCTGGCACGGAACCCAAACTGCTGGAAGCTGGTAGAGATAGCGTCCGATGCCCCACTTGACGGCCGCACGCTTGAAGGCATCAGAGAACCCACCCTTCGTAGCTTCAAAGTCCGAATCATCCGCCCCGTCGTACTTCCACACCCAGCCCTCTTCATTGCGGATGCCGATGCCAGCCTTGACTGCACCACCCTTCCACTCATCATAGGTGTCGGTCCAGTTCATGGGCCCTACTACTTCATCCAGTCGCTCCATTACCGCACGAGCGTCAATGTAGGCCAGGGCCAGAGCCTTGGTATCATCCTTGTTGGTGGCACCTGCCCGCCACTGGACTTCCTCAGCTGGGAACGGAGACTTCAGGCGTTCTAGCTGTTCCTGGTTCATCATTCACTCCTTCCGTACTTCTCACCGCACTTCCCACATACCCATTCACCATGCTTCTGGTGGTGGACGGTCATTGCCTTGCAGTGCTCACAGTAGCGGAACATCTCACGTGCCCCCCTTCGCACCACCACGCAGCGTCGCATTGCGATCAATCCCACCATGCTTGTCAATGACTGCTGCGACTACAGTCACGGGAACATACCCGTAGACTGTGCCTGTAGGAGCATCGGGATCTTCAGCCCAATCCATGATGTCGGGTTCTTCCTGCGACGGGAACCCCAGCTCTACTTCACTGTAGGGCCCATAGTTGTCTCTAGGGCTACAGTAGTGCGTTAGGCTTGCTTGCACTGACACGGTAAACCCATCAGCACAGATGATCTTGGGCCTAATATCCAGCATCTCCCGAAGCCCGCGGGGCAAGCCCTCCATGCTCTTCCGAGTTTCCTGTAGATATTCGTTCACAATATCCATCACGCCCCCCTTACCCACGCCCACCCATCATGATGAATGCGGCGTGAGCCACTGTCATTGATAATCGGGATCAGCGTCTGCGCCCGCTTCTGGGTAAGAACGTAGCAGCGATTTCTATGCGGACGACAAAAGATGATTCGGGGATAGTCCTGCGTGTAGGCGTTGATGGCGATGACTTTCATCGGGGTCTCCTTCCAAACTCCTGGCCAGCATCTGTCTGCGTTCCAGCTCTACAATCAGCCTAGAACTATGACAGTGCGGGCAGTTGGCCATGACATACAGCCCCCCGCCGTAGGATCGCATGTCCCACAGTCGGGGGTCCTCCCATCCGGACCGGACCGCTTCGCAAGCCCCACAGTAGTAGTCAGCATCGGGGTAGAACTTCACGCGGCCTCCCTCACCCGAGTATCCGCTGCGCCAAGTCCATCAGCATCGCCAGCGGCACGGCCAGCACCAGCAGGAACAATGGCATGTATGCGTTCATGTTGCCTCCCTATCTCGATGATCCCCTTCAGCATGCTGGCAAACCGCTGGGATGCCTTCATGCTGGGGACTTCTCCGTATCGAATGATAATCGCGTCTTCGGGGATCACTGGGTCTTCCTTGGCGCAAAGGCCAGCACGATCGCTACTACCGCAAAGATGCCCCACGCTATCGCCATCGGATCTGCCATCATTCCTCCTTCGCAAATCTGGGCGCCTTGGTGGTACGACGCTCTTCGACCGACTTTGCTATCCATTCATTCTGCCCCTTGCACCCCGCGTAGCCCCTCAGATGCCCACAGGCCCACATCCGCTTGCCTGTCGGCACGTAGAACTTACAGAGAGTACAGTTGTAGGGATATCGTTCGGGATCGGGGTATCTTCGGATCGTCATTTGAACATACTCATTCGGCTTGGTCGATCCACATAAGCGGGAAGCGCATCATCTCGTTCCTGCTTGGTGACCCGCCATTCGTCTGTCTCTAGCCCCTGAGACTCAGCCCACTCCCGAATCCCCTCACTCCAATTCACCTTGCCGTGTAGGCGATGCGCCGCCCAGACTGCCTTGGCGTAGGACGTTTCGCCCAGGGGTGCTTCCCACCATTGGCGTTCCAGATCGTAAGCGAACATGGGCAGGTGGATCTTCACCCACCCGAGCCACCCCTTGAGGATGCCGCGTCGGGGTGACTGGAAGATCAGACTTCCGTTGGTCCTGGAGAACGTGGGGCGGAACTCGGGGCCGTCTTGCCGTGTCCTACCTGCGAACTCTTGGCTGATCTTTTCTGTCATCGTAACCATCTAAGCCCCCTAGACGCTCTCTAGCTGTTTGAGGTATCGGAAGTCCTAATCGCCCTGAAACACGCCCACCGATGCTTAGAATTGATCCTACGGCCTGCTAGACGCTATTCCTGGTGCTCAGTTGGCACTTCTTGGTGCTCACTTGGCGAAAATTGCTGCAAAAAAACAAGGGTGAGTTCGGGATACCGGCGCATGATCCGTCGTTCCAGATCCGCACCTATCCCGCGCTCACCCCTGAGAAGTCGGTAGTATGAACTGAAGTGCATACCGAGTCCTTCAGCAAACTCCACTATCGACGTATCTCCGCGCTTCTGCTCCAGTGCCTCCAATAGCTTGTTCACTATCCTCCCTCCGTTGTTGTCACCTGGCTACTATTATAGCATACTTTTGGCCACTTGTCAAATCCAATTTGCCACGACTTTCGCCAAACGGTCAAATTGCCTTCGGAATATGCTATAATAGGCGCATGGCAGAACGAATCCGTACCGACAGAATCAGAGAACGCATGGAGGCACTGGACTTTACACCGGGGCAGGTGTCCTATCGCTCGGGTGTAAGCGTTGGTCATATCTATCGCATGCTCAGTGGCGAACGGCCCAATGCTTCAGCAATAACTCTGGGCAAGATTGCAGAAGCTCTGAATACTACTACCGACTATCTCCTCGGTCTCAGTGATCAGCACTGGCTTGCCGACCAAACCTCCACCCCCCGAACCGAACTCGAATGGCAATTGCTGGATGACTTTCGTAAGTTCCCAGAAGATGAACAACGCACGATCCTGAACATGGTGCAATTCCTGCAGCAGCACCAGCAGCGTACCCGACACCCACGCATCATCGGAGATGACGAAGGGCCACCGACCACACAGGGTCAAGACCTAGAGGAGTGAGGCCACGATAGCGACCTCCGACACATTACGCTGGCGTCCAAAGTCAGCACAGAACTCAATAGGATGTCTACCCAATGCCGCGACCAGACACCCGCACTCACCCACACGCATTCCCGCATGATGAGTTAGAGGACTTATTTGTGAAGATTATCCGGTCGCTGAGACCGTGCCAGCAGCAACTTCTCGGGAGAATCATGGTGCAGTGTTCTTCATGTTGTGGCCCACCTGGATGCCACGAAGCCTGTACTGCGTATTGTGATGGGCGTACCTGCAAGGCCGAGTAGGCACCTCCCCAACGGCATCAACGAATACCTCTTCGGTTGGTTTGTGAAGCGTTTGACACCACCCTCCCAACTCTTCCTTGCACACTGGCTAAATGTTCCCATACGCATCTGGTTCGAGATTGATCAGCTAGGAAATATCCGACGGCTGGAATGATAATCGCTGAAGGGAGATGGGCGATGGCATGGCTGCTGATCTGGCTAGGTTCCGCTTTTGTGTGCTCCATAGTCGCCGGCAACAAACGACGTAGCGCCCTGGCGTGGTTCATCGTCGGCGCCCTGCTGGGCCCCCTGGCCCTCATCATAGCACTTTGTGTCGGTGAAGCTGGCAACCCCTGTCCCTACTGCAAGAAGACCGTGGACCCCGCAGCCACCAAGTGCCCCTACTGTCAGAGCGAAGTCACCCCCACGTTCTCTACTCAGCGTAACAAGCCGAAGGGCCCCGTCTCGCTGACCGGCAGGATCGTGGGCGGCATCGGCGTGGCAGTCATGCTCTGTAGTGTAGTCTACTTGCAGATCGCCTGGGGAATTGAACGCACCATTACCTACGGCGCGGCCTTTGTGGGCTTGGCCATGCTGCTATACGGCATCAACATACGAGAAGCCCTGCCAGAATCGGAAACATGACCCGAGCCATCTCCTGGGCTGCCGTATCCTCCAAACCCCAGGCTGAGAAGGAATCCCTCAATGACCAGCATCGGTTGAACCATGCGCTGGCTGAAGCGTTGGACTGGGAACTGGTGGCGGACATCACCGTCCCCGGCGAATCCCGATCCTATCATCGCATGGCCGATGCTGTCAAGAACCTCGCCGCCTACCGCACGTTGCAGGAACATGCCACGTCAGGCAACATCCAGTGGATCATCGTCAAGTCCCGCGATAGACTGGCCCGTACTCGCCGCCTCAATCGGGCCGTCGCCGACTATTTGCAGGATCACGGTGTCAGGGTATACTCCCGTACCATGCCCCCCTCGAATACCGACGAACGGACGGAGGCGGACGTCTGGGGAGAGGCTATTGAGTCTGGCTACTCCGAGGCTGAAGTCCTGCGTCTCAAGCAGCGTCGGGAGATGGGCATGAAGGCCAGGGTGCGCCGCGGCTCTCCCCCATCTCGATTGCCCTTCGGGTTCGCCTACGTGTCGGACGGTTCGGGCAAGCCCCGCGTCCAATTCGTCGATCCCGAGGCCGAACGTACCGTCCGCTTCGTGATAGACAGCTTCCTTCGTGGCGTCACCAAGAAGTGGATCATCGAAGAAGCTAACAGCCTCGGTCTGGCCACGTCCCGAGGCGGAAAGTGGGGCAAGGATCTCATCAATCGGATCCTGAACCAGCCCGCCTACTATGGGATGGTAGCCTACGGCCGGCGGCGCTACATCAGGCGGAATGGAAAACGGACGGCCGTCGTCTTCCCCTGGGAAGACTGCATACTGGCCGAAGCCACCTTTGAGGGACTGTATGATCCATCCATGTGGGACAGAGTACAGGCCGAACAGCGTCGCCGTGATGGGGACCACCCCCGTTCCCGCAATGCACCGTTCTTACTTAGCCAACTACTCTACTGCGTCCACCATGATAGGTTCTTCACCGGCAATCAGCGAGAATGGGGCGGACGGTACTATCGGTGTCGAAGCGTTACCCGAGACTGGCGTATCCATTCCATGCGAACCCACGTCATTCACCAGAAGGTGGTGGACTACTTCATCAGGCTGGCCCGAAACCCCCGCATACTGGATGAACTCTTGGGGCAGATGGAAGCCCCCGATGACCAGGGCTGGGAGATGGAAGAACGGCGATTACTGGCTGACCGGGATGACACCCAACTGCGCCAGCGTCGTGTCTGGGAAGCCTATGAATCCGGTGTCATCACCCTTCCCGATTTCACCGAACGGGCCAGGGCCCTCAAGGCCCGCTTGGACAAGAACACTCAGGAACTTGCCAGGATTGACGCAGAACGGCAGCGAGTCCGAGAACGTGACGAGCTGCGCGATCTGCTCATCCACGAACTGCCCCAACACATCAGCCTGCTGGCGAATGATAATCTCACCCCCCAGGAACGGCAGGCCCTCCGCGCCAACCTCACCAGCGTCCTACGCGCCATCCTCATCGAAGACGACGAAGTTACCGGTCTCTGGCTTGCGGGTGCTATGTAGGGTATTCATCTGCATGCGTCATCTCCATAGTACCCATCCCCTAGATGCAAGAACCGCCCCGAAGGACGGCTCAAGATCTCTTCATACACATAGGACATACTTTTAGATTCCAAAAGTCCAGGGGAACGGGAACGCACCGAATAGCAGGACTCTCCGGGCGAAGGAGTTGACCCTTACCTGGGTTTCCGATGCGTTCCCGCCAAGAAGGGAGAAACTAGCTCACTCGGGAACCGCGCCCCATAGTTCCTTGACGTGAGCTAAGATAGAAGCCACCAACTGTGCCACTAACGTACCCCAGGCCAAGAGCACCAATGCCTGGCCCAGAACTTCACTGTACTGCCCGAGAAGGTCCGCTACCAGATAGGGGGTCACGAACCACACCGCTGCGAACCCCAGGATCATGGGAAGCACCATGGACGTGTAGAACCGCCCCACTTCCTGCCAGTCAAACTCACCTGTTCTGAGGGCGGCCGCAATGCCCAGCACCACATCCAGGACAATCAGCCCCCCTAGTGTGCGAACCCTCGGATCCTGTGCGAACGCCTGCAATAGATCCATTCTAAGCTACCTCTCTTTCGCCAACTCTTCGATATCTGCCAACAAGGTTGATAATCTGCCACTCTCTGCGACTTCTGCTTCGTACCGCTCTTGAACTGCGTGGTACATCTCCTCCCAGTCGGGCTCAGGTTCCACCCCATCCAACAACCGCTGCTTCCACCCACCAAGGAATGAGTCGCCAGGGCAATCGCGGTTGTCCATGACTTCCCGATGCCCCACGACTTCCAGGTCATGCCCTACCACTTGTTCCAGGTGGCTGATGAGCTTGCGGGCGGTCTCGATCTGTGCGTCCGTAGGTTCACTACCACCCATGAAGTTGCCCAGCAAGCAGATGCCGATGGACGTTGGGTTGACGGCGCCAGCATGGTAGGACCAAGTCTCCCAATCCTGGCACTGCCACACGCGTCCGTCCATGGCGATGTCAGCATGATAGCCATGCCCAGGCCAGTCCTTGACACCGACGTGATACTCCGCTATCTGCCAGGGCCCCACGGTTGGGGCGACGGCAGAATGGTGGATGACGACTTGGGTGACGTTGGCCAGGCTGCGCCGACTGTAGGTCTTGGTGACGTGCCTGGGGAGTATGTGGCGCAAGTCCATCAGCCAGTCGGGATGCGGAATGATAATGTCGTCGCCCTGTTGCTCTTCCACCAAGTAGTTCTGCAGCAGATCCAGCATCTCGCCCTGAACGTCGAAGCTGTCCCAGGTGGGGTCGTGCGTCCCACAGCAGAAGATGGTGGCGGCTCCGGCTACGTAGTCGTCACCCTGCAAGTAGGAATCGTACCACTTCAGCTGGCGCAGGTACTCCTGCGGCGAAGCGAAGGAACGCCACCCCCCTTGCGCTCCAGGGTCCCAATGAGCAGCGCCGGAATCAATGCCGCACTCTGTAATGAGCAGTGGCGGGATTGAAAATCCCAGGTTCTGTTCCCGCAGGGCCCTCATCATCTTGCGGTAGCGCAACGTAAACCACCCCTCACCTGGATTGGCAGCATCTAGCCCCCTGGGACTATCCATCGCAGGGGCACAGTACTCGTGAATGGCAAGGTAATCAGCAACTCGTAGCGTCTCGTGGAACCACCCCGAGTACCAGTCATAGATGTCGGGGGTTCCGACGCTCCAGTTACCAACAGCCCCCTTCTGATTGGCTTCATGAAGTCGCTGCATGGCTCGCATGTCAAAGCGCATGTAGTCATGGGTGATGTGGGGGCCAATCTCGTTATAGACTACCCAGACGTCTATCAGCCCTTCACGCCCACAGCTTGAATCCAGCATTGCCCCAACGGCACGGTCCGCTCGGGATTCTGGATTGTCTAGCGGTTGCGACGCGAACCACTTCCGCCCGATGATGAGCGTGTTGGGCGAAACTTCCTTCACTCGCCTTGGAAATGACGTGTTGCCCAAGTCCAGATGTAGAACAGCCGCAGGTTTGGCTACCCGGCAGAACTCAACGTACCGATTCTCATCTTCCGGAACGTTGACGTGGATCCCCAGCTTGCTTCCCATATTCTATTCCCTCCTGCTATGCTCTAGCTCATTCCAAGAACTTTGGTCAGCAGGAACGCAATGATCAGGGCTTCCAGGATCTTGATGCCAGAGGCGCAGTAGCTCTTCCACCGCGCCGTCTTAGCTTGCGCCTGTCGCTCCAGTTCACGCAACCTGTCTTCCCGTAACTGCGCTCTCTGCTGCATCTTCGCAATCGAGTCGTTCTGTCTGGCCAGGTGCTGTTCTATGCTTGGTAACACAGCGACCTGGGTGCAGATGGTATTCAGTGTTGCGACAACCCATTGGCTGTCGACTTCTAGTCTATCCGCCATCAGAACTCCCGTTAGTTCAGTCCCAGATAATGGTCCATGTCATCCCATCCATAGACCCTTTTGATTTCATGGCGTGTGGGATGAAGCGAAAACATTGGGTACTCCATCACCCCTTGCCGCCAATTGCTCATGGTGTAGGGGTCCGGCCCCGTCTTCGCCGTACCGACGTTCACGAGATGGGTTCGGTTGGTCGGCATCACCCCCGCACGGTAGGCCAACTCGTGATGCATATACTCCTGGTAGCCATAGGCATGCGTGTGGCCCGAGACGATGAAGTCCGCTACCGGACAGTCGTAGAGCAGCGCACGGATCTGGGCGTGGTTGGGGTTATAGATGCTGGTTCCGGGAAGTCGATGCCCCACCATGAACACGTATTGCTGCTCCCCCACCTCCAGGACGAAGATGGCCTTGCCCACGAAGTACCAGACATGCAGTCCCTGGTACAAGTCCTGTACTAAGTCCTGGCCAATGATCTTGATGACACCGTGTCCGGGCGTGCCGGCGCACCCGTACAGCAGCCGTCCCTTCTCGTGAAGCATCGTCAGCAGCCGTTGGTCCAAAGCCCGCTGGATCTTCGGCTGTACCAGCTGGTTCAGGACACCTGAAGCGTCCTTGAAGCTGGTATTGAACCCCTCCACGTCCTCACCGTGCATGCCCCAGTAGACCCTGGGCGTATCCAGCATCCGGTGGACGGTTGCACGGAACTCCTTGTACTCCACGTAGCGCGAACCCATGTGGATGTCGCCCACAGCTTGGTAAATGATCGGCTTGTCCGTGTCGATGCGGGTCCGGCCGTACGTGAAGATGGGGTCAGCTTCCTCCACCATCTCCTGTCGTTTGATAAGGTGCGTGATCCACTCGTCCCAGTCTACGCTGGGATCCGTTAACTCTATCGGTACAGCTTCCGGCGTCTGTTCTTTTCTAGGCTGTAATCTCTCTCGCTTCCATCGGTTCCTGCATCCCTGTGCGCTCCGGCGTTCCCCCGTCTTGCTGATGATCTCTGCTGCATCGTTCCAGGACATCTCATTGTCTTGCACCTTGGGTCCCAGTTCGTGCAGCATGGCCATCTGGGTATCGCCCCATACTCCCATAGAGTCTCCTTCTCAGAATATCCAGGCATAGCCTCCACTTGCAGCATAGGTAACTGCTAGACGTGGCCAACCGTCACTTCCCCCATAGCTCGTGGGGTGCATACCCGCAGCCCATACAGCCCCCCACCACCAGTCATAGGCATTCAGATCGCTCGCTGAGATGCCAGGATCAGTTGCACTGATATCTCGTGATGAAACCAATGTGAATCTCGTACATCCTGCTGTGTCAATCATGGAAGCTGGGATTTCCATACCAAAGTTCGAGAGGGAAGATGCAGCGTACTCCCAGTAATCAGCAGATGTGGATGATAGCGTACCTACGTGGCTGGCAGCATCCCCGAAGGCACCATACCAGTTGGCTGAACCTGTGGCATCATCAGGAGCGAGGTCACCATTGGCGTCTAGTGTAAAGTCAAAGCGGTATACTTCTACGTCAAAGTCTTCACCACACGTCCCGGTACAGTAGGGACCACTGAGTGCATAATCTGCTGCCCCGGTGAGCCAAAGCGAAGCCCCCAGAATTGCTCCTGGAATGACCGACGTATCAAAGCTCAGATATGAACGGTTGATGTAGTAGATAAGCTGTGCCCCGTTGTCATATACCATCTGACCGATCTTGTATGTCGTCGGCTTCGCTGCTGAGAAAAAGGCTGGTGAGGACGCTTCATCATAGGAACCATAACCCGCTCCCGGACATCCTGCAGCGATGGAAAGGTAGGTATAGGTACATGATGAAATAACGCACGTCGTTGCCATTCGCTCTACCTAGCTTTCTGTCGCCACCAGACATTCCAGCGTCACGGTCACGTCCGAACCCGACGTGGTAGACCCTACCTGATCGCAGTCCAGTGTAATCGCCGTGTTGGGATCAATGGAGTTCACCGACATGGTGCTTGTCGTTCCCGCTGTGGCTCCATCCGCAATGGTGACGGTTCCGACGGTTGTTCCCCCCGCCTTGACGGTATACTGCAGTGCCGCCCCTGTCGGCGTTCCCTTTGCCCTTGCGTCAATCCGTTGCGGTATCCCATCCTCACCGCGCCATACCGGTTCCCCCGATACACTGGTCCCCGTAACCGCAGCACCGGGAACGTAGAACAGCACCTGCCGCGTGTAATTGGCCGCTACTGCAGCCTCGCTACTGTCCGTACTACGACGGATCAGGTCAATCGCATCACGCTCACTCAGGTAGGGAAGGTCAATCCAGCGAGTGGTGTCCTTCTTAGGCATTCAGGCCCTCATCCCACTCCTGCGCTACTTCAACCTCATCAGCATTGTAGTACATGCCCTCGTACAACCCCCGCACCTGGTCCAGATCTATCGTGTGCCAAGTATCCAATACCGTGTCCAGCTTCTGGGTATGCCAGTCATTCTCTGATGGATCGGGGAACTTGAGGTGGGGGTTCTCATGACCACTGTTGCTGTAGTAGTGAAGGATAGGGAACCCCCGTCGCCGGTGAAGACCAATGCGAAATCCCTCATTTTCGTTGGGGGTCGTGATACCTATCCGCTTGATGGCTGCATTGCGCCAGTAGGCCAGCTTCCCCGCCCCGTCCAGCAGATCCATCCGGCTGCCCGTCATGTTCAGGTCGGCGAAGTCGATGTGACACCCGCTTTCCCAGTGGCGCAACGAACAGCCCGCGATGGAATCCGTCTCATCAGCGTACACACTCAGGTACAGAAGGTTGAACTGATCTGCCCCACAGGCTGATGGGTCTGCCTCAATTCGCATCCTCAGACGGCACAGACACCCCGCCGTATCCGCTACGCCGGTGATGTTCACCCTCCCTTCGTATGTATCCCCTTCAGAACAGGAGAAGGTGCCCTCTGCATCGCCTGACAGCCCCGCCCCCGCATCAGCGTAAATGCTGCCCGAGAGGCTGCCAGAGCCGACTTTGTAGACATACTTCACAAAGGCACTGCCCGCTGACCAAGCGGGATAGTAGAACCCCCCACCAAAGTAGCAGTTGTCATAGTGCGGTGCGTTGTTGTAGGAGTCGTCCTTGTACCATACGTCCGAAGCGGTGGAATCTTCAATGGGCGTAGTCATGCCGCCGAAGGCCCCGAAAGGCGCATCACTATTGGCCTTCAGCGCATTCAGGTCATCGCGGAGTGTGTTCAGACTGGCAGCCAGATCTTCCGTACATGCCGAGAAAGTAGGTGGTGCTACCCATCCCTGAATCGGGCAGGTCTCTTCCAGCATCGCCAGATGGATGGACCCCCCGGCACCGTTCAACCCCACCCGCATACGATACCAGCACCCCGAGGTGATGCAGGCTGAAGAGATGTCCGTACTGGCCCCGATCTCCACCCAGGCCCCCGTCGCTTCCCCAAAGTCACAGGTCGCCAGCGTCTCCCAGGCATCCTCATCCCCCTCAATCTGGATGCTGGCCGAAGAAGAACCCGCAACGAAAGCACCGTAACGCAGGGCGTCCTTCTTGTGCCGAATCCACCCTTCCCAGATCGTCCCGCTAGATGAGGGCGTCGCTTGGCAATACGTCCCCGCAAAGACGGTGTGAGGCCCGTCGGCCCTGCCCTGCAGGAAGTCCACGTCCTTGTTCAACATCCGCAGCTTCGTGGCACTCAGTACCACGTTAACGCCGCTGGATTGTGATGACGAGAATGAGGGCGGATCCTCCCACTCAAGCATGCCCGTCTCCCCTAATACGCCAGGATTGCACTGTCGCTACCGCTCATTTCGCAGGAACCGATCACAAAGTAACTTGCGCTATCATAGGGGAATAGGTTCGCAGCGTTCACCGCCGTGATGTCCTGCTCATAGAGCGCCCCCGCACCGCCGATGAATCGCCACCCCAGCCCGAAGATGTGGGCGCAGGCCGTGATACCCGAGTCCGCCTCGGTGATGGAGATACGGTCCGTCAGTTCCAGCCAGGGAATGCCCGGCACCCCCGACAGGTGGTAGATCTCCCGAGGCCGTTCCGTCCGATCCCGCAGGAACTTGGCCAGCATGTCCGCCTGGGCTTGCCGCTGGATGTAGGAATTGCCCCTCAGTTCCAGCAGCTTCTCTTCCTCGATGTAGCCCCCGGTCGATTCTTCCTTGCTCTCCGCCACGGGGCCACCCCACAGCGCCTCCCCCCGCAACTCGAATCGCGTGATATACATGCCGTAGGCGCTGGAAGAGTTCGTAAAGGTCACGTCTACCTGCTGGGCGTAGGAAGTGGACGTGATGCTTACGCTCCCCGACACCTTGCGCCCGCCCCCCGTCATGATCAGATAGTCCGTATCCTCTTCCGGTGTCTCCAATGATAATATGGGCTTGTTCAGCCGGCACTTGATGGTCTGGGTTCCCGCAGGCTCGATGTAGATGGGGTCCGTCCGCGAATAGACGGTATGGATGGCCCCCCGCTCTCGCACGTTCTGTTCGACAATGACACCTGAGTAGACTTCATTGTGCGTGAACTCCGGCTGCAATTCCTGGAAGTCGCTTACCGTGAAGTCGAAGGTTCCCGCCGTGTCAATGCAGTCAGTATCCGATAGCCAGTGATTGATGTTCTCATAGATCAGGCTGCCGGACTTGTTGAAGTACAGCATCCCCCCATCCGCCTGGGCCACGTCCTGCATCTCTGCGGCGATGTTCTCTTCATCCATCCAGGCGTAGGGAAAGCTCAGCGATCCCTCATCAAAGGTCCGATCCGCTGCTGCAATGCTGGCCTGGGTACACAGTGCTCCCAGATAGGCGTCAGGCGTGATGTCCGTACAGACGCTGGTGGCATATTTCGTGGACCGAAAGGTCCAGCTTCGGTCCTTGCATTCCCATGTCGCCGTCTTGGAGATGGTTTCTTCTGTGGGTCGCGCGATGACGCCAGCGAACTGGTGCAGCATCTCCGGTGTGCCGGCGGCGTCAAATCCGACGCAGACAGAGATAGGCGTCATGAAGAGCTGCCCGCCACAGGTGGAGGCATAGATGGCGCTGTTCGTGTTCCAGGGGCTGTAACGGTTGTCGTAGTTCCGCAGCGTCACCCGAGCCGTGTTGACGTCCGCTGCGCCCGTTCGGGTGAGTCCCACCCCCGGTTCCGCCAGCGACATATTGCCGTCTACCGCCAGGACGTGGGCGCTTTCGTCTACCCAGTCCGAGGCTGACAGGGTAGCCCAGGTCTGCCCCCAGGCCACGTCCACCTGGCATAGCACCTTGCGGTTGTGTGATATGGCGTTGGCGCACAGACTCGTGCCGGCGATGCTCTGCGCCATCAGTCGTCTACCGTTTCCACTGTGAGGGTCGCATTCCAGCGCACCGTTCCCCCCGCCATGGGGACGGCCTCTTCAGCGTAATTCATCACCAGCACGTTCCAGCAGGTGCCCGCCGTCGGCGGGCTGAAGAGCATGCTCGCCGTCCGTTCTGCTTCCGCCTGTAGCGTCGCCTTGTTCGTCCCATCCAGTAGCTGCCACCCCAGCTGCCAGCGCAGGCCACTGCCGGAGTAGTCATAGCGCAGCGTCGAATCCGCCATCCGACGGTAGGTGCCGATCCTCAGCAACTCCCGGTTGCACACTACCGGGTCGGGCAGCAGGGCTGAAGCCCCCGCGATGCCCAGATAGGTTGCACATGCACTAGCCATCTACAGCCCCGGCCTCCCCCCCGCCTGTTGCTGCTGCACCACGCATCGCCCCCATCCCGTTTCGCCGATGTAGCGTAGAATCTCCGGTGCCAGCCGGCTGACCAGCCCCGCCATGAACCCGCTGGAAGTCAGAGCCTTCAGCACTCCAGTACTCAGCGTTTCCCCCATCCTCAGCCCCAGCGCATCCCACTCATCCTGCTGTTCGTCAAACTGTTCGTTCAACGCCGTCAGCATGTCGCTGATGTAGGAAGGCGTGGTGACTTCCTCCCCGAAGGTCTCACTCAGTGCCGTGCCGGCGCTCGTACCCGTCGTCTTGATGTTATCCTCGAAGTTTTCTTCGATGAGGTCCATGGCCGTGATCTTGTCCCCCTGAGCCAGTGCTGCTATGGCTTCCTCAGAAGGGTCATATCCCGCCGCGCGTACCTTGTCAGCCACGACATTGGCAATCTCAGCCCACCGTTCCGACGCCTTGATCATGTCGATGTAGTCCTGGGCGACTTTGTCCACATCTACCGCTTCGGGATGCATCCCTTTGTAGAACTGGTCGATCCATACCGCGGCTGCCGCCTTCGGATCCCCCATCTCTTCGAGCAGTGCCTGGAAGTCGGGATCCAGAGCCTGCATATCATCTAGCCATTCGGACCCCCACCCCTCAGCCGCTACGGTAGCTGCCCGTCTGGCCCATTCATCCCACGTATCTTCTCGGGGTAGCGCATCCTTCCAGATGGATTCGTCCACCGTCGGCTTCATCAGCCCCTGGATGTCCGACAGCATCTTCTGGTTGGCCTGTTCCCGAACCCGCGCCGCCTCTTCTTGCAGTTGGGTCTGGCGTTCCAGGCTGTCCCTCAGCCCCTGTTCCTTGGCGAACAGCCCGTCCAGGAAGGTCTGGACTTCTACGTCCCGCTGCCATTCGCTCATTCCCGCTAGGCGTTCGGCGTTCTGCTTCGCCCACTCTTCTACCCGAGCGTAGCGTGCCTGCAAAGTTCGCATCGGGACGATGTCGGCATATTCCGCTGCGATCTTGCCCGCTTGGCTAGTGATAGGATCGACGATCTTCGCCGTGGCCTTTTCTGCTTCTTCAGCCGCCGCCTTGGCTTCAGCGGCAATTCCCCGGTAGCCACGCTGGATATCGTCAAACCCTGGTGCCGCAGAACTGAATCCCTTCGCTGCTGCGCTCATTGCGCTATCGGTCTTGAGAATGTCCTTTGCGGCTTCTACTGCATTGTCCTGAAGGTCCGGCAGCGTGCCGGTCAACTCCGCGATTCGCTCGACGAGTTTAGCCGTGTTGACCGTACCCGGCTCGAAGCTGTCTGCCAGTGTCTGGACAATCGCTGACAGTCTCAGTGCCTGGTCGCCCGTGACCTGTTCGTTCTCCAGCAGTGCAGCCAACTTTGCGTTGAAAGCGTCCGTCGCTGCCCCTATTGTATCGAAGGCACCTTCTGCCAATTCCGCACCGCCGGTGAAGCCCTTGAATTCAATGCTTCCAAGACCCTGCAATAGCCTCTGAACCGCCGGGTCCAGTCTACGGATGGCTTCCGTGTCGATACCCGCCGCCGTAGCCATTTCCACCAGTTGGGTGTTGAATTCGTTGGCGGTGATGTATCCATTCTTGAAGGAGTTCTGTAGGTTGCGTAGGCGCAGCTCAAGTATGCGAGCCTGAAGATGGAGGCCTTCTCCAGACCCCGCTGCTTCATTGAGAGCAGTTTGGAACAACACACCAGCATCTCTGGCCTCATTGCTCCTGCTGGCATATTCCCCGAGAATCGTCACTGCACCGGCAAGCACACCTTGGTAGCTCAGGATGGCTGTTATCGACTTGCCCAGTTCGATCTTCGTGTCCGCCACGGCCGTCGTCAGCACCTGCTGCTTGACTACTGCATTGTCGTTTGACAGGCCCACCTGATCGACGAGACGCATCCCCCGTTCCAGCGTGAGGTTCAGCAACCCCATCGCCTTCTCTTCTTCAGTCAGCGCCTTCGTAGACTTGCCGTACATCTCCGCCGCGCGTTGGTTCGCCTCGGTCAGCTTGACCTGAATGCCCAGGTTGTCGATGATCTTGATGGAGTTTCGCTTTAGACCGATGGCCAGTGATTGGAGCATGAAGTCGGTCGTGCCCAGCGCCGGGTTAGCAATGTTGGCCGCACGTGCCATCTGGATGAGCTGCGGGTAGGCTCTGGCCATGGCGTTGCCGAACTCGTCACTGACCCCGATCAGTGACGTGTTCAACGCCTGCATGAGCTTCATTTCCGGAATGGTGCCCCCGGCCGCAGCCTTCATTCGGTTCAGGACTTCGGGTGAGGCCCCCACGCTGGCCAGCATCCGAGAGAAGGATGCCTCAGTCATCTCAGCCTGGGCGCCCTGTAGTGCCAAATCGTGAACGATCCGAAGTCCCTTGATGCTGGCATAGGCAGAACCGAGGGAGACGAGATTCTTGACTAGCCCTCCCACGGCCTGGCTGAACAGGTTGAGCTTGGGTGGGGTCTGGTCTAGCTCTTCATTGTTCTGTTGGTTCCGCAGGTTGAGATGGCCGATTTCCTGGGACATGCCAACCAGCACACCACCCATTCGCCCCATCTGTCGTTCAACAGATGACAGCTTCTGGGTTGCCAGATCCTGAGCCTCAATGATAATGACACTTCGTGACGCCATGCTAGTCCTCTATGTTGATCCCCGCCAGATCCGACTCAACGAAGTCCTCCTTGAACTCCCGTTCCTTCTCCACCCCCTCTTCTTTCAGTATCTCGTCAACCCGCATGATGATGCGCCCCTGCGCCGGCGTCCACCGGACCCTTCCCTTGGACCCCAGGAAGGCGTCTCTGGCGGCCAGCGCCCGCAACACCGCTTGCCCTTCCAGCCCAATGTGGAGCAGTGCATCCTCTTCATCTTCAATTTCGCTGGGCGTGACGCCGAACTCCTTCGCCGTCATCACCACTTCCACTTCGTAGGGTAGGGCCCCTTCGCCCCGATAGGCTAGGGCGACGTCTCGGAGAAAGGGGAGGACTGTGCCCGTCGCCTCCCCTCGATGATGCACTCGGTGAAGGAACCGACGAGCCAGGAGTACATCGGCTCTTCCAGTTCCCCCAGATCGTCCAGCGTGGTATCAGGCGCGACATCCGCGACCGCCCCACCGTCCGCGTCGGTGAGCTTCCACCGTACCAAACAGTCGCGGACGGCTGCCCAGATGTTCTCCTCACCTACACTTTCCATGAACCGCCGTCGGTCCTTCAGCCGCAGCGGCTTGTACTCCACATACTCCCCTTCATGCCCTTCGACCGAACAGTCAATCCGTATGTTCATCCTACTCCCTCACTAGGCTACTGCAGCTCGGCTCAACGCCCCGCTTCCCGCAAAAGTAGCTGTCACCGTCACCGGCCCGTCACTTGGCGCTTCCACGGCATACTCCGACAGAATACAGTTGCCGTACCACATCGGGCAGCCTGCCGTGCTTCCGCCAAAGGCGATGGATGCCGATGTAGAGCTGGACACGCAGGTGGCGATGTTGGCCAGATGCTCGTCAATCTGGCTGGCTGCCGTGTGGTAGTAGCCTGCAAACTCCCAGTTCCAGTCAGGCACCCCCTCCAGCTTCTCCATGGCCGCTGCCCCGAAAGGTCGCAGCTCAGCGATGTCGTTGGTCCAGGTCAGCGTGACAGAGTTGCCGTCGGTTTCGATCCGGCGGAGACTGCCGTCTACGGTGATGATCTTCAGGTCTACGTTCTTACCATGCACGTGTGGCATGTGTTGTCCTCCTACCTACTGTTATGGAGTCCAGGACCCGCCAGCGGCGATGGCTGCCCGCGATAGAGCACCACTGCCCGCGAAAGTGGCTGTTACCGTCACCGGCCCGTCAGACGGTGCTTCGACTGCATACTCTGCCAGAATACAGTTGCCATACCAGAAGGGACACCCCACTTCCGTCGCCCCCGCACCCCCGAAGGCAATGCAGGCGGCTGTAGAACTGGACACGCAGGTAGCGATGTTGCCCAGAATCTCGTCTATCTGCGATGCCGTGGTATGGTAGTATCCGGCGAACTCCCAGCCCCAGTCCGGGACACCTTCCAGCTTCTCCAGTGCCGCCGCACCAAAGGCCCTAAGTTCAGCGATATCATTTGTCCAGGTGAGCGTGACGCTGTTGCCGTCCGACGTGATGTTCTGCTCTACAGCGTCCACGTCCAGTATCTTCACATCGACGTTCTTGCCGTGTACGTGCGGCATTGGATCCTCCTCAAAAACAAAGGCGACCACCCCCTGCCCCCAAGGACAGAGAGACGCGGTCGCCCGATAAGTCCGCTAGACTATTCCGTTAGGTCAGCTTATCCTGCCAACTCCCGACACCACTCCACGATGCGATCCGCTGCCTGCCCGTCATTCGGCCCGACGAAGCGAGTCATGAAAGCCGGCAGCAACTTCTCCTGCCATGCCTCCCTGGTCGCCTGGACCTCCTTGATCTTCAGGTACAGCGCCTCCGCATCGTACTCTACCCCCGGCACCGCCGGTTCATCCAGATACCCCGGCCCCAGCGTGATGCCCGGCACCCCCGCCATGGCCGCTTCAGCGATGATGTTTGAGAATCCGTTGCTCACAAACACATCCGCAGCCTGTAGCACCACATCCAGATGCCTGTCAGTGACCACGCATTCCACGCCTGTGTCCTCCGCTGTCTTAGCGTGCCATGCCGCGTTGGTCTCCTTGGCCCCCGGGTGTGCCTTGCAGATGAGTATCCACCCCTCCTGAGTCAGCGCCTTGGCTGCTCCCAGCATCGCCCGCCACCCTGCCTGCGGGGTATGCTCGTGGTAGCATAGCGTCGTCCAGAGCACCCAGTCCGCTGCATAGCAGACCGCTTTCCTTGCCGGATTCAGCCGCATCATCGCCCGCGCCCAGTAGCGGTCCGGGTTGATGTGCGCGTATCGGTCCCAGGCAGGATGCCCCGTGATGCGGATATGGTCCGGGTCCATGCCCCTCTCCGCCAGCCACCCCCGCATGTAGGTCCCTGCTACCGCTGCGTAGTCACAGTTGATAGAGTCATGTAGGTCCGGCATGGGCCTCGGCAGACTGCCATGGTTGAAGTGCGGCACGTGCAGCGTCGGCGTTCCCTGCGCCCTGGCAAACTGCACCAGGGCCTTCGTGTCCTCTGCCACGTCCTCGTGCGTCACCACCAGCCGGACGTCATGCGAATCCCAGAACCGCTTCCAGACCGTGATGCGCATGTGCATCCGCGCCATCGACGAGACCACGTACCCCGGCATCCAGTCCAGCAACCCCCCGCTCACCACTTTGAGAATCCGCTGGTCCTGCGGGAAGCACTCCCGTATTCGGCTTTGCTTTCTACCCTTCAGTGACGCCAGAAGCGGCATCGCCTTCTGAACTGCCCAGTTGATAGCGTCGTTGTTGTCCTGCCCCGTCGTCCCGTCGTCAATCTTGAAGCACTCCAGTCCCCGTCCCCTGAACTGGTCTGCTACCTGCGGGTACAGGAATGCCAGATCGTACTCCCCCGACAGTAGCGGGTCCGTCACCTTCCCGTCCCCGTCGAACTTCGCTACCAGGGGAACGACCGCGGGCCCCCCACTCAGGACGATGACCGGCTTCACAGCGGTTTGGCCCGTGCCTTCTCCATCTCCGCCAGCACCCGATGGTTGCACAGTTGGCTCAGGTTGTATTGTAGGCATTCTCCCAGATTCACTCCTTCGTATTCTAGCTTCAGTCGTTCATACCAAGTCGTCACGAACTGGTATACCCCGCGCTGCAGCGGCTCCCGTTCGTCCAGCAACCCCTCAACGTCAAGCAGCTTTGACATAGATCAGATCCTCCAGTGGTGTCACGTCCTTCACGCTTATCGGTCGCTTCGCCCCTACGTGCATTAACCCCGGCAGCCCCATTGCCGCCGACCTTAGCCCCGCCATCTTCTGTGCCAGTTGAACGTAGAACCCTACGTTGTTCTCCATCGTCAGCGTCTGCGCCCATTCATAGGGTTCACCCGCCGCCTTCTCCTTCTCCTCTTCGAGATGGTCTATCATGTATTCCAGTGCCTCTTCCCACTCTGCCGGGCTGTTGCCTACCATCAGCCCATGATGCCGCAGGTCGCTGTAGGATGGCCCATCGCTACCTATCCAGGGCACCTTTGCCAGCATGTACTCCAGCCCCTTCAGCCAGCTCTTGCGTGATTCATACCCCCCGATAAGGTCTAGCGGCGCCAGCCCGATGTCGAAGGTAGAGATGACCTTGGGCCACTGGCTGGGCGGCACCCCCTGCTGCCACATCTTCTGCGATGTACCTACCGGAAGCTGGAGATAGATTCGCCCGTCGTTCCCGCAGAACTTGAACAGTACCTCCGGTCTTCGTTGGCAGATGTTCTCCAGCGCCTGCCGCACCCCTGAGAGCCAGAACCCATCATAGTGGCTGATGCTGCCCCCCCAGCCAATGACAATCCGGTCCTTCAGTTCTTCCGCCTTGCCCGGCAAGTCCTTGTACCATCCACCTTCTGCGAAGTTGGGTAGCCAGATCGGCGTGTTCAGATGCGCCCAGTCCTGGCAGATCATCTTGCTGGGACTCGACACCGCGTCCACCAGCTGTACCCCGATCTCCAGCCCCTTCAGCGGCTCCGGGTCCATCTTCCGGACGTTCTGGATCCAGAACCCATGGGCTGGGTTGCTCCAGGGCAAGATGGGATAGGAGTCGTCCAGGTCCAGGATGAACGGCTTGCCCAGCCCCTGGAAGTACTCGACGGCTGAGAAGTACGGTTCACAAAAGAGATTCCGCTGGTAGATCACCAGATCCGCCGGCATAACCACGTCTTGGACATCCGGTCTCTCAAAATGCCCGAATTGCTCCCAGTTTATCGCCACTGCGCTGTGACCCTCTGTGTTGTTAATCGCCCTCATCGGGATTGCCACCCGCCATTCCGAACAGTTCCATTCGCGGGCGCTGTCCGCTACTACGAACAGAAATCGCAACCGCACCTCCTTCCTTTCGACTCAGTCCATCTACAGTCCGTACTCTTCTGCTTCTATTAGCCAGCTCAACACGTCGTACCGCCGGTTTCCCCGTTCCTCTACGCTGATGTCTACCAGGCTGATGACGGCGTTGTCACAGCTCCCCCCCAGCGTATCATCCGACCGCAGCGCATCCACCGTGTCCTGGATCACCGTATCGTGGTCGTCCTGCCAGTTGTCGAAGTTGCCGTCATTGATAATCCAGGTCTGCAGGATGAGCGACCAAGTGACGTGATGGCTGCCGAAGGTCGTACGCGGGATCTCAATAGGCCCCGGTGCGAAGATGGCCGCCCAGCGACATGTCGTCGTGTCCAGTACGCCTGGGTCAATCCAGCCTGTATTATTGTCAGCTTCGTAGATGCTGGTCGCAATCAGCAGGCTACAGGCCCCGCTTCGTACCCCCGTCCAGCTCATTGTCCCCCCAGCACTCCCACCACGTCCAGCCCGATCTTCGCCGCCGTCCGCTCTAGATGCCCCCTCCCGATCCTGCGCCACGCCCTCGCCGGGAAGTCGTTGGGGTCCGTACCGGGATGATTTACGTGGGGCAGTACTACGTCCGCCCCTACCTTCTCCCAGTAGAAGGCCAGCGCCCGCGCCCGACGTGGTACAATCGGGTGGGGCTTCGTCCCCTTGATGATGTAGTCCCAGATTTCCGCTGGATAGGGTGGGTTCGGCGGTTGCTCCAGGTCGATCTTCCCCAGCGCCCTTGCCGGACTATGGGATAGCATCTCCGTTCGGTGCGTCACGTATCGGCTCAGATTGGGCGGTGCTTCGGCCCGCACCACGTCCCGGATGCTGCGCATCAGCTCTCCCAGCCGTTGCTGGAAGCTATGCGGCAGGAAGCTCTGCGCCCGTGCGAACCGCCCCGCCGTCGCCTCAAAACCCTGGGTGGAGATCTTCAGAAGGACCGGCACTACACCGTTCTCCAGTCTACCGTCTTGTATTCCATCATCCCCACCTTGAACCGTGGCTGAATGAAGTCGCTGTCACTTTCCCAGGTGTCCTTCTCATCCTCACTCAGCCCGCCGGCATGCAGGTACTCCGACAGGTCCACGCCCCTCCCCGCTCCCAGAATAGCCAGCGCCCGTCCCCGTTCCGACAGGATCCGGTCCATGGAGTCGCGGTGCATGTCCATCCAGTGCGTCGGCTTCGAGCTCTCGCTGGTCCCCTGCCAGTCAGAACGGGAGACCGTTTCGATGCTCTCCGCCATGGCCGCGGCGTAGTACTCCGCGATGGGGTCCAGTACCGCTACCACCAGACTGGCAGAGACGGGTGTAGTAAACCCATGCTGGGCGATCTCCGCGTCCATCAGCGCAGAGCCGTCGTCCAGGAAGGCCAGCACCTGCCGACGAGTAGGTGTCGTGTCGTTGTTGAAGGCCCCGTCGCCTTCGTTAGTGAGGTGCTTGCAGAGGGCTGCGACCCCCGATGCGCTACCGTAAGCCATAATGATAATCCCCCTAGATGTTCGCCAGCACCTCGAATTCCTTGGTCTCCGCCCGCCCTGTCCAGTCGCCCAGCGTGAAGGCTGGCTGGATGCTCCACCACCCCGACGCAGACAGGTCCGAAGAGGCCGCCGTTTCGTAGAACATCTTCCCGTCCGAACCGTCGGTGTACAGCGACGCCGACCAGGATCCCGTTGTAGCATCCGGCTTCTGATAGTGAATGGCCATCGCCGTAGCAGATCCTATGTCCAGGGCCGCCGTCCCCTCCCGGATGAGGCAGATGATGGAGGCCCCCGTATCGTTCATGTGAACTTCAGGCATTTTTCCTGTCCGTTGTCACTGTAAAACTACGCGCCACGTCGTGCGTGAAGTCCGGCGTGCGATCCACGTCAAAGACGAGCGTGAAGCTCCGCGCTATGTCGTGGGTAAAGTCTGTAGTCCGGTCCATGTCACAGATGACCACGAAGCTCCGCGCTACATCAGAAGTCAGGTCAACGGATACCCTCCGCGTGGGTTCGGCACCAGCCGACAGCCAGTGCAGAACCCAGTTCAGAAGGTCCCGCGTCTTGGCCACTAGGACACCCCAGTGATCGCGCTCGCCGAGCCGTCAAGCGTCAGTGTCTTCGTCTGGTAGGTTGTGGACCCATCCGTCTGCTTGATGGTCCAGACCGAGGCCGCCGTACTGGATTCCAGTGTGGCCAGAACGATAGTCGTCAGCGAGTGATCACAAGCACTGCTCTCTACGTTGGACACATCCCGCTTCAGCGTTTCATCGGCAATGGACTGCTGCGTCGCCGTAGATAGGACCACCCCGTCCGTTCCCGTATCTGATAGGATGGCATCGACGTCGGTCCACATCTGTAGCCCGGCCTTGCCGGCATCGGTATGCCCCGCGCTGGTTTCATCCCAGACTGCGTCGGCGATGTCCGACGCCGCTATCAGATCACTGGCACTCAGTACATCTGAAGCACTGAGTCCGGTCGCAGTGCTGACCTGGTTGATATTGTCAGTCACCGCTTCCAGAGCATCGCTTGAGGGACTGAAGGCGCTCCAATCCCCTCCGCTGGCAGCCAGCTTGGCTAGGATGGAGTTGTCAACGGGATCGTCAGATTCCGATGCTGCTACCAGGTGATCTAGCTTGAGCGCAACCAGCGCGTCGTTGACCTCGCTCTGGACTTCCGTGTCCCAGTCGCTATTCCACGGGACAGCTGTGAGTGATGTTCCCGTACCCCCGCCCAACGCATCGTCAACTTCTGACTCCACCTCCGTGTCCCAGTCAGAGTTCCAGGGAATCGCTGACAGCCCTGCCCCGGCTGCGCCTATCTCTGCTGTGTCCGTCACGATATCGGACTGGTTGTCCGCCAGAGCTTCCAGGGCGTCAGAACTGGGGCTGAAGGTACTCCAGTCCCCACCCGACGCAGCCAGCTTCGCCATGATGGAATTGTCGGCAGGATCATCAGAGTCAGCTACGTTAACCAGGTGGTCCAGTTTCTGTGCAACCAGACCGTCATCAACTTCCTTCTGGACTTCAGCCATAGCGCAGGTGGAGAGTCCGCCCAGTTGGGTAAGGCCAGCCCCCGCCGTACCTATTTCGGCCGTATCGGTCTCGATGTTTGCCTGGTTGGTCGCCAGCACAACCAGGGACTGGGTGCTTGCGCTGAAGTCACTCCAGTCACCGGTGCTGGCAGTGATCTTGGCGATGATAGAATCATTGACCGGATCATCGCCATCAGCTACAGCGACTAGGTGATCCAACTTCTGGGCAACCAAAGCATCATTGGCTTCACTTTGCACTTCAGCCATCATGGATGTGGACATTCCGCCGAGTTGGGTCAACCCCGCCCCGGCCGTACCTATCTCTCCAGTATCCGTTTCAATGTCTGATAGCTTGTCTCTGATGAGCTGCAACCCGTCCGTAGTCGGGTCAAAGGCTGAAGTATCTCCATTGGCCAGTACCCTACTCAGGATGGTATTGTCCACTACCTCTGTCGTCATGTCCGAGCCAGCCGTTGCTGTGGCCAGCAGGTGGTCCAGATTCAGAGCCACAAGAGCATCGTTGACTTCTGACTGGACTTCCGCCATCATAGAAGTAGCCATACCACCCAACTGCGTGAGACCGGCCCCCGCAGTTCCGATCTGTGACTGTAGATCCTGAGTATCCGCTTCGATATTGGCCTGATTCGTGGTCTGGATGACCATCGAATTCAAGCTGGCTGTATAGTCGCTCCAATCGCCTGTTGACGCAGCGAGCTTGGCGATGATAGAGTTGTCGGCCGCATCATCTGTTTCCGCTGCGAAGACGAGGTGGTCCAGCTTCACTGCCACCAGGGCGTCGTTGACTTCGCTTTGAACTTCAGCCATCATGCAGGTTGATAATCCGCCCAGTTGCGTGAGTCCGGCACCAGCCGCGCCTATTTCTGCGGTATCAGTCTCAATGTTGGCCTGGTTGTTCGTGATGACCACCAGCGAGTTGAGGCTTCCCGTGAAGTCACTCCAGTCGCCCGTACTGGCCGCCAGCTTCGCTATCAGTGAATTGTCGGCCGCATCATCGCTGTCGGCTACGTTTACTAGATGATCTAGCTTCTGAGCTACTAGCGCGTCGTCAACCTCTTTTTGCACTTCTGCCATCATCGAGGTTGCCATGCCGCCCAGTTGTGTCAGACCTGCCCCGGCGGCTCCAATCTCCCCGGTGTCCGTCTCGATATCCGTTAGCTTGTCTCGGATCAGTTGCAGTCCGTCAGTCCCCTGATCGAAGGCTGATGTATCGCCATTCGCCAGGATTCGGGCCATGATCGTATTGTCTGCCACCTCAGTCGTCATATCTGACCCAGCGGTGGCTGTCTTGAGTAGGTGATCCAGATTGATGTCGGTCAGTGCCTTGTCCAAGTCACTAGAGCTTAGCACATCAGATGCAGCGATACTCTGGGCGGCACTGATGTCGCCCACGTCATCCGTGATAGCTTCCAGTGAATTCAGGCTAGCGGTAAAGGTACTCCAGTCACCCCCACTGGCTGCGAGCTTGGCGATGATGGAATTGTCCGCCGGGTCATCAGCTTCCGAGGTGGCGATGAGGTGATCTAGCTTCAAGGCTACCAGTGCGTCGTTCACTTCGGACTGTACCTCAGTATCCCAGTCAGAGTTCCAGGGAATCGCCGTCAAGGCTGTCCCGGTTCCACCGCCCAGTGCGTCATCGACTTCTGACTCAACTTCCGTGTCCCAATCACTGTTCCAGGGCACGGCTGTGAGCCCAGCACCTGCCGCACCTATCTCCGCCGTATCCGTTACGATGTCTGATTGATTATCTGCCAACGCTTCCAGAGCATTCAGGCTTGCTGTGAACGTGCTCCAATCACCACCACTCGCTGCCAGTTTGGCGATGATTGAATTGTCTACCGGATCGTCACTCTCAGCGGCTGCAACTAGATGATCCAACTTCAAGGCGACTAGCGCATCATTCGCTTCAGACTGCACTTCTGCCATCATGGAGGTTGCCATGCCCCCGAGCTGGGTCAGGCCCGCCCCTGCAGCGCCAATTTCCCCGGTATCAGTCTCAATGTCCGTTAGCTTGTCTCGAATCAGCTGTAGTCCGTCAGTTCCCTGATCGAAGGCCGAAGTGTCACCATTGGCCAGGATTCGGGCCATGACGGTATTGTCAGCGACTTCGGTGGTCATATCTGAACCGGCCGTCGCCGTCTTCAGCAGGTGATCCAGGTTGATGTCTGTCAGGGCTTTGTCCAGATCGCTGGAACTCAGCACGTCACTGGCGCTGATTCCGGTAGCAGCGTTGACATCGCCCACGTCGTCCGTAATGGCTTCCAGTGAGTTTAGACTGGCGGTAAAGGTACTCCAGTCGCCCCCGGAAGCTGCCAGCTTCGCTATGATCGAGTTGTTTACTGGGTCATCGGCCTCTGATGTAGCGATGAGGTGATCCAGCTTCAACGCTACCAAGGCATCATTGACTTCGGACTGGACCTCTGCGTCCCAATCGCTGTTCCAGGGTACGGCCGTCAAAGCAGTTCCAGTACCACCCCCCAGGGCATCATCGACTTCTGATTCGACTTCGGTATCCCAGTCGCTATTCCATGGTACGGCCGTAAGCCCGGCCCCTGCGGCACCTATCTCAGCTGTGTCTGTGACAATGTCTGATTGATTATCCGTCATCGCCTCAAGGGAGTTTAGACTAGCCGTGAAAGTACTCCAGTCTCCACCCGAAGCAGCCAACTTGGCGATGATGGAGTTATCGGCAGGATCGTCGGCATCTGCCTCAAAGACCAAGTGATCCAACTTGTAGGCTGAAAGGGCAGCGCAGGCACTGGCCTGAACATCGGAAGCTGCCAGGACATCCGAAGCACTGATAACACCTGCTGCCGTCGCCAGCGTACTCATCTGGGCATCTATGTTGGATGCTGGAATCACCGCACTGGTGATGTCTGAAGCGCTGACCAGATCTGATGCACTGACTACCCCGCCGTCCACATCCACCGTCATCTTGGCGCCGTCGGAGAACCAGGCATCCCAGACGCAGGAACTCAGCACATCATAGGTCTCCCAGACCGGAAGAGTCGGACTAACGCTAACTGCGACCTTCAGGGTTCCCAGCGTTCCGGTATCCGTCGTGTCCAGCGTAACCTGGAAGTACCCACTCCCTGAGTGTTCTGGGCTAGTGGATGAGTTCATGGCAGCTATAGCTGCGCCTGCCTTTGATAAGAGTACCATGGAGGCGTCAATGGAAATGTCATTGCAGGCTGAATAACCGTCATCCTCCGACACGAACGGCCCCATCATCAGGCAGGCCGCAGTAGCTTGCTTCAGAAAGGGCATCTAGGTCGCCCTCCTCACCCGATAGTGGTACATTGCCTGTAGAACTATTGTAACTTCTTCTTCCCCTTCTAGGAGAAGCGAATCTCCAGTTTCCAGCAGTATGACATCACTATCTTCTTTGAGTACCTTATCTGCCATTTGAGTCCACGCTAACTTTGGGGAATGCGATACCCCCAAAAGAATGTCTTCAGATTATCTGCATTCACGTTCATGTTGGAACCCTTGTAGTGAAGTGCCCTACCCTCGAAATAGTCATCACCATCGGCAGCACCCATCCATACAGCGGTCACAGAAGTTTGGACTCCAGCGCCAGTTGCTGGATTGACTTTCGTCTGTGCAACATCACTGCCGTTCATACTAATGAGAGCCCATTGTCCATCCGATTCAGAGTCGTTGTAGTATAAGTTCAAGCCCACTACGACATATCCTGCTGATGGTATCCATCGATAGGTACTTGCCGAATACTTAGCCCCTATGTCAAATGATTCCTGGTCAAACTGCACGGTGGTCTTTGTTCCAGTTGTTATGGCCTGGTCGCCATCTGTGTATGCCCTGAACCCTTCAAAATTCGTTACGTCCAGCACATTTTGTACGGTAACTTTCTTGCTCGTCGGTGATCCTGAAGGGTCATCAACTATGTAGAGCAAGTCTCCCAGTGCTGGAGTCGTTTCTTCATCTAAAGCTGTAACCTTCTGGTCTGCCATGTTCACCCCCTAGAACTGTAGTGTGTGTTCGGTTTACAGTATTCATTGCTTCAGTTTCAACAAGGGACCAGTCAATGGTACTGTAATCTGCACCCAACAAAGTAACTGAACACACACGATGTTCCCCTAGATCAAATACTCATACCCCAGTGAGTAGGTAAACGAACACCCACTGTCCGCCGCGATGTTTACCCGCCAGGTTCTGGGAAGTGGCAGGCTTACCGTTTCCGTCACTTCCTCAGTGGTCATGCAAGATGCACCCGTGGGGTAGACAACGTACATATACGCCCCAACAGCCGTCAGCGAAGCTGATACCAGCATGTTGTGATAGCAGCCGCTGACGGGGTTCTTGGCTTCTACTGCCAGCGTCAAGTTGTCTGAACCTGACACAGCGGTCGTGGCACTGATGTCCATCCACACAACAGCACCCCTGGCTCCTCGATTGGTCAAGTCCCCACTGTTGCTACTGGATATGCGGCTGGCACTAGCCAGTAGCGTCCCAGAAGAGTTGCCGTCATAGGCAGTTGGGACTACCAGAAGCCGACCGTAGGAATCCGTCAGCGCCCACGTGACATCCAAATCCGTGACTGCTGATGGACTGGCGATGTACATCCCCCCCATGAGCATGGGGGCCACTTCCGAGCCACTGGTGCATGCCGATACTGCGCCCTGCCGATGCGGAGCTGATTTCCCTGACATAGTTCACTCCCCTACCAACGCCGCACCGCCGGACGCTGCGGCCTCTGCCATGCGTAAAGCAGCTCCCATGCACGGCAAACACGCCCATCCTTGCGGGTGGGTCGGTGCCCATGATGAGAGCTGCATGTGGTGATCATTACTTGCTCCTAGTGTCTTTTAGGCCCAGGCGGGAGTACACCGGGCATAGGTTCAACTACTCTTCGCTGTCTTCGGACGACTCCTCGTCGTCCTTCTTGTGCGTCGCCTCGTGGCTCAACAGCTTGGCGATGTTGGGGAACTTCCGATAGCACCCCCGCTGCCGGCAGACAAACTGAATCTCCTGCCGTACCAGCGGCGTACTCAGAAGACGCGGGTCGTTCGGCGCCCCCATCAACGGGACTTCGTCCCCCCGCTTCAGCTTTTCACCGCTGAAGTACTCAAAGGGCCGCGCTGCCACATAGGTGATCTCTGCCTTGAACGGCACTGCCTATCCCTCCTCAGCCGGAATGATAATCCTGGCCTCTCTGATCTATCGTATCGCTTCGATACGCCTAGTCGCATCCTGCGCACGCCCAGCCTCGATCTCACATCCTACCCATCGTCTGCCCGTGCGCTCGCAGGCCATGGCCGTCGTTCCCAACCCCATGAAGGGATCGAACACTAGCTCCCCCGGCTTCGTGTACTCTTCCACTATCGCTACTACTTGCTCTACAGGGACACTGGACCCCCACTGCACCCTGGAACAGACCATCTTCCAGGGATTGGGTGGTTGCCTGACTTCTACCTGGCTTCCCAGTACCGCCACCAGCACTTCCTTGCCCGAGAAGCTAGATTCCGGTGTGCCGCAGATGCCCAGCACGTTGAAGCCTACCCGGCGAACCGCCCGTTCCTGCCGGCTACACCACCCCGGACGGCCCAACAGGGCCAGAACCCCGCCGAACCTCAGCGCCCTGGCGAAGTTCACCATCCAGCGACGCTCACGCTTGACCCACTTGCCCTGTTCGTTGGCGCTGGGTCCGGTGATGATGGCGTCCGCCCAGTGCGGCTCCAGTGACCGCATGAAGTCTACGCAGTCTACCGCATGGATCTGTCCTTCCAGGGCCTCACTGAACCGCATCTGGCTCCCATCCCGTCTCCTGCGTGATGCGTTCGTAGGCTGACTTGATCCGCTTCTCGTCCAGTTCGCAGCCCACCCACCGACGCCCCAGTCGTATCGCAGCGATGGCCGTGGTGGCCAGCCCCATGAACGGATCGAAGACTACCCCTTCCGGGGGGCAATAGGTCTCTATCGCCCGTTCTGCTAGCTCTACCGGGAAGCCCGACGTCCAGGGGGGTGCAGTGATGCTCGCCAGTTCCCCATCATACATCGGCAGAGCTTCAGGCGTCTGCGGCGTGGCGATGACGGTACACTGTCCTGCCAACGCCAGAGGCTGCCCCTGGCAGATATTGTGCTGTACCTGGATGGTAACGTACCGAGCATCCAGGGCTGCTTGGGCAAAGGTCCATACCCGTAGCTCAGGCCAGATCGAAAACAGTACTCCCTTTGGCCTGAGTGCTTCCCTGAACCGTCGTGCCCACCGCGTCAGTCGGTCCAGATGCTCCTGTCCCTGCCCGTAGGCGCTGGGTCCGGTGCAGATGAGGTCTGCCCAGCCCGAACCCAGCCCTACGAGAAGATCCTGAAAGTCACCCTGATATATCCGGTTGTATTCCAGCATAGGCTACGTCGCTGTTCCCAGCTTGTTCGCCCTATACCGAATCTGTAGGCCATGCACCTGCATGTCAGAGCCAGTTGTCGCACTTCCACTAGACCAAACTCGGAGCTTGAATCCCATCATCTCCCCCGCTGAAGGCGGATCGACTGAGGAAGTCAGTGTGCTCTTGGTCATATAGTTCGCGCCGGAACTGGCTGCGATGAACTTGGCTACGTCCGTAGAAGCTGTCGTCGCCGGTGACGCCTCTCCAGCGGCGTAGTGGCCCCACTGCAGCGCCATCTGTGAATACTGGCTGGTAGAGTGCGCATCACCCCCGGTTGCCGTATCACAGGACCACCAGCAGTAGGCCGTCATGCAGGCCGTCGTGTCCAGGTCATCAGGTGTCGGTGCCCAGACGTAGACATCTTCGAAGGTATTGTTCGAGTTCGTTGAGGTGATGGTGATGGTGGGCATGGAAGAGCTATACTGCCCCGCTGTCGCGCCCGAAGCCGTGACATCGAACTCACGGGCCCCGAACCATTTTTCCTTGTAGACCCTGCCCGCCCCCTCCAGTGTGACTGCCCCCGTGGTATTGAGAATCCCCTGGACGTACAGCTTGTCCGCTGATTCATCCCACAGTAGCTTACTGCCTGCCGTTGCGCCGTAGAAGGTCACGTCGTGGCCGGAATCATCCATACCGACCGTCATCGGTCCCAGGATGTTGCGTTGACGTCTATCTTTCTCCATCATTCACCCCCCTACGTCGCTGTTCCGAGCTTGTTCGAGAGGTACTTGACGACCATCCCGTTAAGCTGGAAGGTAGACCCTGCACTTGACTGAGCTGTGTTGGGTGTGTAGCAGAGCGTAAGCGTCATGTGCCGCGTGCTTGCTGCCGGTGCTACCAGTGCGTCCGTCACGTTCGTATACTCAAAGGCACTGGCTCCACCTGTACCCGATCCCTCCGCCCCTGTGAGTGTGCCCGTACCACCCGGTGTCGATCCGTCCCCGATGCCATAGTAGAGATAGGTGATGTTCATCGAGGCGTTGGCCGCAGCTACGCACCCTGCCGACCACAGCACGTCTACACAGCCCGTTGCCGTAGTATCCATGTCCGTCGGTACAGCAAAGCCGATCTGGGCACATCCCGCCGTGCCAGAGCTTCCGTATTGCCAAGCGAAAGTAGACGCGTTGGCATTAGAACCTGCTGTCCAGTTGCCATTGACATCGGCTCGAACATCACGCGGCTGGAGCCACAGAGACTTGATGACCCGCGCCGTACCAGTCATCGTCAGCGTGCCGTCAGCGTCAAAGCTACTATAGCTGGCGCTGCTTCCGAAGAGGGAAGACCCCGCTACGTTGAGGTTCTTGGTGATCCCAACGGCATCTTCAAAGGTCGCACACCCTGACACATTCATGCTCGATGACAGATCCGCCGACCCAGTGACGTTGAGTTCACCGCTCAGGTTGGTCGAAGCTGCCGTCATGGACAGCGACCCGGTGACGTTCAGCGATCCGGTGATATTGACTTCACCCGTCATGGTGATGGAGGCAGAAGCCAGATCAATCTTGCCATCGGCGTCGATGTCGAGCTGCCCATCCGCCCCTGACTGGAGGAAGATGGCCGTATCACGGAACTGTAGCTTGTGCGCCGCCTGGATTTCCGTGGTGGCGCTGATATCTAGTTCATCCGCCGACTCATCCCAGGTGACATTGCAGCCTGCCGTGGCTCCATACATCACCACGTCATAGCCGGTATCACTGTAGCCAACGGTCAGCGGACCGTTGAGTTGCGTTGTTCGTCGGAATTTGTTCATGAGTTGTTATCCCTGCCCCGGAGACAGACCGCCGAGGCCCGGTCATGCGGAGTGAAACAGACCGCACTCCGCTTCGGTCAGTACGATGAATACTCGGATGGTGATGTTACCATCCAAAGATTCGTTAAGAACTCACGCCGTGACCGATGAGAAGAAATATCCACAATCCTGTGCGGTACGCTTCGAATCCCAGTACCCAATGGCTTCCACCACGTCGCAGTGTCGGGCCGAATCACGCCTCTGATTGATAATCTGAGGGCCGCGTCCGCCCATCGGGTTCCACACGAAGGTGTAGCCCGCACTGGGTTCCAGCCTGCTGGGCCGTGGCGCCACGTACAGAAGCAGCGCATGCTGCCCCCACACGAAGCTCATGGTAGGCGATTCGTTCTTCTCGATATTCGTGGTCTTGATGGCCCGTGCTACCAGCACTTCATCCACGCCGAAGAGCTGCGCCAGTGCCATCTCCGTGGTCACTGCCGGATTGCCGGAACTCGCCCCGTACTTGATCCGATCCAGGATGTCCGGGTGGTCCAGCAACTCATTGAACACCTGGTAGCCCATGACGAACTTGTTGGGCCGCTTGCCCGTATTCTGTAGAACGGTCTCGATGCCGTCATGCACGTCGCTCAGTGGATCCGAGCTGGCGTACACATTCCACCGTGTGGTGGCACTGAAGGTGGCATCCGTTCCCCACACGCCCGTGGTGAAGAAGTCTGCCGCCCACTCGATCTCACGCCTGAGCTGCAGCTTGTCCGTCACGAAGATGGTGGCGTCCCGGTCCAGGTCGAACACGTCATCTGCGCCGGCGGCGATTTCGTCAGGGATGTCCTTGCCCAGAGCGTAGTTGATGCAGTAGTAGGTGTTCGTTGTGTCAACGTTCCACCCACTAGTCTTCACCTCTTCACCCGGAGCACGCCGCTGCGCCTCGTCTCGGAACCAGTCTTGCTTGGTGTACAGAGCATAGATATCAGACTGTTTGTCAACATTGACCAAGGGAAAAACCCGGTCTGCGATGTACGCATCGTTCCGATAGGCGATGGACATCTCCGTTAGCACGCTGTTAACATGCAAATCTTTGAGAGTTGGTGAGGGCATTGGTTATCCTCCTATGTGCCCTACACCTGAAATGATGAACCCCCCTCTCGGTTCACCGCGCCTTGTCGATCTCAATATCCCAACAGATTACATTCGATTCACGGACAAAGAATGTCTGTTCCTTGCCCTCACTGTTCGCCCAGATCTTGAACATTCCATCACGCGGATCGTCAAATTCAAATCCAACCTTCAATCCCTCCAGGCTTTCCGTCCTGGTGGAAGGATGCTCCCCATGAACGTAGCTCACCTGTACTCTACTCATACCCTTCAGCCCCTCATCCGTCCATCACTCAGGATTCGTTGAATTACGTCTTGTGGCTGGCCGTGGTGATCCGCCATGGGTTGCACACCATGACGGGAATCACGCCCGAAGCCGTAGTCGCTACCAAGGCCCGGCAGAAGGCCGGACATCCTGACGTTGCCTGCTTGATGACGTACCCACTGGAATCGGAGTAGAGCGCATCCCAGTAGGAAATGTCGCAAGTAGTCACGCTGGCGAACGCCTTGCAGATGTCCCCCTCTCGGTACACTACCTGCGCCGTATGCCCCGTGTTCGGCTCGTTCTGGAGAATCCCTACCGGGACCTCCGAAGCCGAACCCCTGGCAATGGTCACCGTAGTTGCACTGGATAGGTACATCGCATGGTACTGCTTCGCCGTCAAGTCGATGGATGCACTTACGCCTGGGTAGTAGTCAGTTATGTGGTCAAACGCCCCGATTGGCATAGTCCCTTACCCCCTTAGCTGTTGAGGCTGGGTGTAGTTACCCGCCAGGGGTTGCACAGCATGACCGGGATCACGCCTGATGCCGTAGTGGACACCAACGCCCGTGCGAAGGCGGGACAACCAGCCGTCGCCTGCCGAATGACATACCCGCTGGAGTCAGCGTAGAGTGGGTTCCAGTAGGTGATCTGGCATGTAGAAACGCTCGCAAAGGCTTTGCAGATGTCACCGGGTCGGTAGGCCACCTGGGCCGTCATGCCCGACCCCGGCTCGTTCTGAAGGATGCCGATGGGGCACTCAGACGCCGATCCGTCCGGGAGTGTCACCTGCGTCGCACTGGCCAGGTACACCGAGTAGTACTGCTTAGCAGTCATGTCCGGAGATGCGTTCACTCCGGGGAAGTAATCGGTAATATGATCGAAGGCTCCAATGGGCATAGTTACTTACCCTCCATGGCCTGGTTGCGGGCTTCACCATACCCACCCGTTTCCCTGGCCGCAGCCGCAATGGCTTCATCAGCGGACATGCCTGACTTCTGGAGCTCAGCCGCCCGATTGAGAATCAGCTGGCTGGGATCCTGCTCACCCGCCTGGGTGCTGCCCTTCTCTTCGAAGAGGCCCGCTTCAGTCACCTGGGCGTCCAGTGCCCGGAACCGCTCCGTCACTGCGTCAAAGATCTCCTTGTCCATCTTCTCCAGGCGATAGAAGATGTCCACGTCCATCCCCGCACTCTTGGCAATGGGCTCCAGCTCTACCTTGCGCTTCGCCTCAGCCATCTCAGCCGCCTGCGCCTTGGCCTCCGCCGCCTCCGCCTGTGCCTTCTCCACCTCAACCATCGCCTTCTCCAGCGCCGTCTGGTGTGCCTTCTCTAGCGCATCCAACCTGGCACTCACATCCAACTCTGGTTCCGGTTCTGGCTCAGGCTCGGGTTCTGGCTCAGGCTCTGGCTCCTTGGTCGTCAAACCAAACAGCCCCTTGACGATGCTGGCAAGCCCGCGGACGTGCTTGATCTCCAGATCGCCCTCTTCGACCTGCTCGATTTCGGTGAGAACTTCGAGCACGTCCTTTTCCTCTGCCATAGTATTGCCCTCCTCTGATTTCATCAGAAACCATGGTCTCTTGTTGGCCCCGCGTTTCACAAGGCCCACCGTTTCCACCTCAACGTCGAATAGTTCCGTCACCTTTTCAGGCATAGGCCCCCCTGGCAACAAAAAAAGGGCGACTCGTTGGATCTGAGTCGCCCGAACTTCTCAGCACACGGCTATTCCGTTGATACATCGTGCATAATGCACGATGTACGAGTCTATAATAGCAGATTCCTTTCAGGATGTCAAGAATCCACTACAAAACGTCCAAACTCATCAATCTGCGTACCCAATCGCCCTCAATCGCTCCAAAACCACTTCCTCTTCCTCCGCTGTGTAGCCCCCATCTTCAGGCCAGTTCAGCATCTGTGACCACTGCGCCGCCAGCTTATCCGTCGGCTTGAGAGTCGCTAGGTTGTGTTCTTCCAGCGGATCGGTGAGCGTGAAGTACAGCTCCGGCTCCCCCTCTTCCCCCTGCCGGCGACTCTCATAGTAGGACCAGAAGTAGCTTCGGATGGCTCGATATCGCCATAGCTTTGAGAACTCCAGGTGCGCCCTCTTCTCCGACCCCATGGAATACAGAATCACGTACTCCCGCATGCGGTCCGGAACCAGCGTATCCGTCAGGTACCGTGACCAGTCGATGCCCTGGGTCTCGAAGTCCGCTCCGCACAGCCCGGCAATCGTCGCCGTGGTGTCCATGTGCTGGTACAGCGCCCCGCATTCCCTGGCATGAAAGGATGGGTGAGCATACACGACCGGCACGTGTGATAGAAACTGCCATAGTCCCTCTCGATGGTGCCACATGCCCCGTTCTCCCAGCCCTTGGCCATGGTCGGCGGTGAGGACCACTACCGTATTCTCTTCTACTACCATGCCCAGTAGAAGATCCAGGCGCTGGTCCAGATCGCGGCAGCAGCGATCATAGTCGTACTTCTGCGGTGCTGATTCATGTAGGTCCATCGGTCGCAGCATGGCGAACCAGGGACGCTCCAAGGCCCCTATCCGTTCCGCTACTGCCAGCGAATCAAAGTCAAGCCACTTCAGCCATATCCATTCATCGAAGCCGCGGAAGTAGAAGCCGCTCAGCCCCTCGGGTGGCCCCCCTGAATACCTCACACTACCCCCCAGCGTGTTGTACCCCCGCCAGCTCAACGCCTCCTGCAGCGTCATCAGCTCCGTGTCCATGCATTGCGTCAGTACCCCGTGGGTATCTGAATGCTGGCCTGTCATCAGCGTAGCAAAGTTCGGGTCACTCATCGGGGCCATGCTCCAGGCATTGGAGAACCACACCTTCGTCCCCAGATGCCCCAGCGTCCTCTCGAATAGCGGCAGATGATCGTAGCGCAGGCAGTCCACTACCAGCAGCAGGACATTGTAGGGTGTCTTGCCGTTATCTGTCGGCATATTGCCCCACCCGATCCCAGTCCCTTCCTCTCAGCTTCTGTACCCTGCCCCCGTCTACATAGTCCACCAGACGCTTCTCCTCCTCCGGCCACGCCCCGAAGTGCAGGCGTACCATGTGCAGATAGTACTGGACGAATTCGAATGAGAATAGGTAGGGATGGCGGATCTTCCACAGTCCCAACACCGTATCCACCCACTCCTGATGGTAGTCCAGACCCAGGAACTGCTGTAGCTCTGTCAGTGTCTCCGCCGTCAGGTCTTCGTAGAAGTGGAAGAACCGTTCCGGGTACCGCTGCTCCATTCCTACGAACCAGGCAAACTCTGCCAGCACCGCCCTGAGCATCAGTAGGGGGTCGTTGTCGTTGAGCCCCAAGAAGAAGATCCACTTGCGCTGCCGGTGGTTCGATACCGCACATTCCATGGGGTTGCGGAAGGGCATGATGAACCGTAGCTTGCTGTTCTGGGCGAAGAGTTCATCCCACTGGATGTCTATCGCCAGCAGCTCGTTCATCACCAGCTGGCTTTCCTTCCACACCAGACACTTCATCGGGTCTTTTACCATCGCCACCGGTGGAACGCCATGCAGCCGTCCGAAGGCGTCCTCTACCCCTGCGTTGTCCTGGACTACCTGCAGGACGTGTGGGCTGCACTCTTCTTTGTCCACTACCTGCGTCGATAGCTCAGTAAGCAAGCGAATGAAAATGTTGAACCGCTCCGAGTCCTCAGCCGTCAGGAACCATCTCATCCGCTCCCCGCCCACCAGCCGGTAGCCATGGTTCAGCACCTGGCACTGAGGATGAAGCCACAGCATCACTGCCGTCAGTGATGTCAGGTTCCGATAGGGCCCCAGGAACAGGCAGAGCGTGTTGGGGTTCATGGCAACGGCCTCGTCCCCTCTAGTTCAGCGAAGCCCATCAGCTTGCCCATATCCTCCGGGAACTGGCTCAACTGTAGCCTGCTGATAAGGGCATAGATCTTCCGACTGGTCTCATCCAGCGCATAGGATGGTCTTATCTGCCAGATGTCCTTGCATACCTCCATCCACCCCTCGTCCGGTTCCAGCCGCAGGAACTCTGCCAGTGCCTGTAATGTCTCCGTTTCTGCAAACTCGCTCTGAGTGAAGTGGAAGAACCTCTTGGGGAAGTCCCTCTCTCGGTTCAGAAACCGGCGAATCATGGCGAAGAGACGGTTTAGAATGGGGCTGAGTTCGTTGTTGTTCAGCCCCTGTAACAGCTTCCAGTGCTGGCCATTCGATATGGATACCATCGTATCCAGAGGATTGCGAATCGGTAGCAGGAACCGCAGTCGGCCTCCATCCTGCGCGAAGAGCCGGTGAAAGTCCAGCATCGTCCCCTCAATCATCCGCTCCACTTCCATCGGGTCCTTCCATACCAAACACCGGATATCATCCTTGAGACTGCCCGAACCGTGCATCTCAATGTAGCGGGCAATCATCTCCGGGTTCCCCTCGAAAGTATGCGAGGAGAGAATGGACCCCCCATCATAGCGGCACAGACCTGATGATAGCGACAGGGTAACGGCCTCGTCAATGAATCGCTGGTAGTTGGCTTCGGTGAAGTCACACAGGAAGTTACACCCCCGCGCTTCCCACAGATACCGTGCCCCATGATTCAGCACCTGTACATTCGGATGGAAGGCCAGCGCCGTCGCCGTCAGCGTCGTCAGGTTGTTCAGCGGCCCCAGGAAGATGCAGACGGTGTCAGGCGTAGATCTCATCTCGCTTTCCTCCCGTCGTCTCAATCGTCCCTCTCTGCGGAATCACCCGCCGAAAGGTCTGCATGTACTCCGCGTTTTCCTCATCCGTGAACCATGGGACTCTGTAGTCCACTTCCCAGGGCGACGTCTCTTTGATAATCTCGCGGTCGTCTTCGGGTAGTGCTACGTAGTTTGCCAGCTCCAGCCGCTCGAACCCCTCCAGCGTCGTTGGTTCTCGGTAGCCATGACGCTTGGCGATTTCCGTCATCGCGCATCCGGGGTACGGCGTGAACCAGTTGCAGGTGTAGTCCAGATCAGGGTAGGCTTCCAGCATCTGCGCCAGCCATTCCCCTACTGCTTCCAGGTCCTCTACCGTCTCCGTGGGGTTCCCCAGCAGCAGGTGGAACCGCACCCCAATCCCCACTTCCTTTGCCCGTCGCACGATAGGTAGACAGCCTACCGGGTCGATGCGCTTGTCCATCAGCGCCAGAATCCGCCCCGACACATGCTCCAACCCGATGTGGATCAGGTGGCAACCTGCCTCCGCAATCCGCCACCAATCCCCCTCCCGGAAGCTGGCCAGCGTGTCCACTCTTCCGTTGGCCCGCCAGCGGATGCCCAGTCCGGCGATGGCCTCCACGATCTCCATAGTCCGCTTCTGTCCCACGAAGAACGTCCCGTCATCGAACTGGACGTTCTCGATCCCGAAGGCGTCCACCAACAGTTCCAGGTTGCGCCCTACCCTGCCGGCAGAGAATCGACTATACCCGTAGTCCTCATGCCAGTAGCAGAACCCACAGTGTCCCACGCACCCCGACGACGTGGCGAAGTTGAGGGCCACCGTGTACGGATTGAGATAGTCCTTCACCCGCATGAACTCTCTGTCCGCATAGGGCAGCGGTGGCAGGTTGTCGATGTTCACCCGCTGGCCCCGGACCACCCCTTCGTGGAAGGACTCGCACAGGTACGGCAGCGCCCACTCTCCCTGCCCCGTCACCACCGCGTCCACGTAGGGACTCTCCAGCATCAGGTCCGGCTTCGCTGAGGGGAAGGGCCCCCCGAAGACGACTGGAACGTCCGGTCGCTTCTCCTTGCACCACCTGGCCAGGTCCTGGGCGTTCCGCAGCTGGGAACCCGTCGCCGTCCCGATGCCCACCAACAGTGCATCATCCAGGTGCCGGGCCAATAATGATAATGTGCGCTCTCTGCTGAATCGGTCGTCTATGAGGATAGGTTCGTAGCCCAGGGCCAATAGCGATGAGGCTAGAAATACGTGAGACGTGGGAATCCATTTGTCCGCCATGTAGGGGCGGACGTGAGGGTACACCAGTAACACCTTCTTTTCGCTCAGTTCAGTCCTCCTTTACACTCAGTATCGCCATCTGATCGCATACGGCCACTTCATATCCTTCCGCCCGACAGAACTCATCCACCGCCGTGGCCACGCTGCTATAGCTCCCGTAATCGTCTACGATGACCACCCCGCCGGGAACCACTAGCGGCACCCACCACCCCAGATCCTCTCTCGCCGCTGAAGTCGAATGGTCGCCGTCCACAAACAGTACCCGAATGGGGCTTCCATCCCACCCCAGATACGCTTCCCGTGACGTGCAGACCAGCGGCACTACCCAGTTGATTAGGTCGGCTTCGCGCAGGTTCTGAAGGAACGCCTCACCACTCCGATACTCCGTGTGCGGGTCCACGCTCCATACCTTCCCACGGTTGCCGTCTCTGGTCCCGCTGGCCAGGTAGATGGCAGATCGCCCGTAGGCTGCGCCGATCTCTACCACCCGTCCCTCGCCGAGGCCGTACCGCGCCGCCACGTACAGCACCTCACCCTTGCTGGAGGGGACGCCCACCGAGTTCCGGACTACCCGCGCTACGGTCTCCCTTGCCCGCTGCCACCCTTCTTTGTAGCTGTCATCCGGCGCCCAGTGATAGCCCATGCTAGGCGTTGAGTCGGGAGATGATCTTGTACCCAATCACCTCCCTGGTCCCGTCCGGCATCTTCAGTAGCTTCCAGCGAACATACTCCCCAGGTCGCAGCCAGATGCCCATTACCTGATCGGTGAAGATGGAACGTGTCACCTGCGGTGCCAGCTCCCAGCGTCGGGCGGGTTCTGCGTTCACTCCTCGCCCACCCCCGCCTGCTGCTTCAGGTTCTCCAATCGTCTGGCTGCTTTGGCTCGATCCTCAGCCGACACTTCCGTCATCTGGGAGATGCGCGAGGCCGCGTTACGCAGTGCCGCCCGGTAGATGGGTCCCCCTGGCGTGGCGCGGATGGGGAGCTTGCACTTTGCCTTCACCTTCTCTTCGCCTGGAGCGTTCCCGTCCACCAGACAGCACCGGCAGTACTCCGCCGCGCTGAGCCGGTTCGTCACGCTCTTGTCCCAGGCGTCGTTGGTGAAGGAGGCTTTGTTGAGTTGGGCCAGCAGCGTCAGCACTTCCTCTACCGTCTCCGCCTTTTCTACCCCCAGCTCCACGCTCTGTCGCATCCCCCGCCCCCGAATGCTGTAGAAGGCTATCTCACCTTCCTGGGCCTGCTTCTTGAATTCATCCGTCTTGAGTTGAGTCACCATCACCCAGGAACCCTTCTTCACACCTTCGAAGTCCCCTGGCGCAATGTAGTTCTCGACGACTTCAGCTTCGTCGTCCTGAACGTCACGGTGGTGCTGGAGATCCAGCCGATGCCCGCGTCGCATGAAGTCGTGGCAAGCCTTCTCGATTTCTTCCTCGGAGATAATGTCACCCTGAGAATCCACCGATCCTGGTTCAAGTACAACCCCGTACACGAGCCCCTTGAAGTCATCATACTTGACGATGGGGACTTCGTAGCCCTTCTCTACCCCGTCCCCCTCCAAGCCATCGTCTTTGTCTACAATCTCCATCCCCCGCCTCTCCATCTCTTCCAGAATAGCACCACGGACCGCTTCCCAGTCCCATTCGGGCCATTCCAGCGGCGGTCCGTCAGCGCCTATCGGCTGGTTGACGTGGAGGGAGGATAGAGTTGGTCCTTTGTTGAGTCTAGTCAGTAAGGTCATCTTCTTGTTCCTCTACTACTGACAACTGCTGCACCATCTCATACAGCTTCAGCAGATCCTTGTCTGACGCTTGCCGCAAGACGCCTGAGTTCAACGCATCTACTAGTCCTGTAGGCTGCTTCGGACTCGCCCGTCCACCAGCATACCCCCGTGCCCTGCGATGAGCGTGCTCGAAAGTATGACGGCTCACGAAGGGGCGGAGTTGGTCTACTAGGCGACGGTGGTAGTCTTCGGTGGCCTTGTTCAGTTGCGCCAATAATCCCATCAATGATTCCTTGTCAAGCTGGGCCAGCCATGCCTCCGCTCGTCACCGTTTAGAACCCGCGCAGACCTCGCGCCCAAAGTTCTGTGTTGTCTCTGAATGTACTAGACATGCTGGCCCAGCAGGTGACCCCTAGTTCTTGCCCCGATCCTCTGCCAACATCTGGTACTCTTCGTTCTCCCGCTTCGCCCGACGCATTTCCTCACACTCTGCGCTAGTCACGGAATCGTCAAAGACGAAGTGGAATACCTGATCCTCTAGGAACTGGTATACCCTCCACACAGGTATTGAATAGCTGCAATGCGTAATCGCATCGCCCCAGTTCACCGCCAGCCGCGAAGGAACGCCGATGAACTGCCCCGTATCCAGCAGGAAGGTAGCCCCACCGGAGTTTCCGAAGATACTCGCTGCACTCATGAGGACAAAATCGCGGTTCTCTATCTCGTACCCAAACCCAGAGATGTAGCCAAAGGTGATGACCGGCTTCGCACCCAATCCACAGCCAACCGTTACCACCGGCATGAAGGACTTCAGCTCGTCCACTTCAGCCCTGGGATACATCTCAGCGACGTGCGGGAACTGGTTAGGCGCCCGAACCCGCAGCAACGCCAAGTCCTCGTCCTTGTCGTAACACACGATGTCCGTTTGGTACATCGTGCCACCGATGACGCGGCTCATGAAGTCATAGGTGAATACCTCGATGGAAGGCGTCCCCAGCACATCTACCTTGCGCTCCCGCTTCAGCAGCGCCGACCACTTGGTCTCGACCTTGATGAGATCGTCCACTACGTGTTCATTGGTCAGAATGTAGGTCTCGTGACGGCCATCGTCACTTTCGGGCAGAGGGGCTGAGTACAGAATCGTTCCCGACCCCATCGCTTTGCCGGATCGCACTCGCACTTCCGGGTACAACATCCGTTCGTGTTGCTCCTTGAGACTCAGCATCACTCCGTCCCCTCTCTATACTCCAGGTGACAATGGCAATTAGTTCCACATAAGGTACTTGTCCCATCTGCAGGCACTCCGGGGAACATTCCTAGCGGAACCCACCCGTAGCTCGCATAGTCTACACAACTAGCACAATGATCTGCGTAGCCCAGAGTCCATTGGTACTCCGTCATCCCTTCCGCTTCCATCCACGCCAGTTCGGATTGGTTGAACGTCCCCCAGGCAGCACCTCCGTACAGAATGGCCCGCCAGTCCCAACGCGGCCCCAAGTCCTGCCCGTCATTGGCTACTAGCTCATCCACCATCCCCCGCAGGTAGTCGTACTGCTCCAGCAGTTCAGCTTCTACCGCTTCCCAGTCCTCGGGTGTCATCTCTTCCAGCCCGCCCCTGCCAATCACGGCTGAAGAGACGTGAAGGCTCTTGATCTCCGCCTTCATCTCCTCTACCCACTCTACCAGTTCGATCTCCCCATCCCTCAGCAACGCCATCAGCGCCGCTACCCGACGGTCAAAGGCGTCTCGTCTTGCCTCTGCCAGTACCCGTCGTGTCTCAGCGTCCAGAAGGGCTGGGTGCTGCTTTCGAATGATAATCGTCACCCCAGCACCTTCTCGAACTCCGCTGCGACCAGTTCCCTATCCGCTGGCGTGATCCGGTAGCCCGCCAGAATCTCATCCCTCGTCGGAATCCGCCCCACCAGATGCCAGGGTTCCGCCTTCTCTACTTCTTCTTCTTCAGGTACTTCAGGCTTCCGCTGGTTCATGGGCTTGATCGGCTCTACCAGCTTCGCCTCTTCCGTCCTGGGCGGCAGGTTCGCCTGCGACCGGATATGGTCCTCGATGTCACGCAGATCCAACCCCGCCTGGCCAAAGGCCATGATCAGGTTACTCAATTCGCCGATGTCAGCTCTCAGTAGACCCGAAGGCTTCAGCTGCGGGGACTGTGCTTCATCCCAGCCGTTCATGCGCATCAGCTTGGGGATGGCGTGACGGTTGATGGTCTCCGCTATCATCGTCGCCCACCCCTCCAGCGCCTTTAGGAAGATCTCCGAATGGTCCCGTGAAAGTGCGAAGCTGCCTACCGAACCGCTGCCCAGCATGATGAACTGCGCCAGCACGGCCATGGACATGCGTCGGTCGTAGTACTCCAGCATCTCCACCAGGGCAAAGGAGTGCCGCCCGCCACTGACGACCAGCTCGAACAACCACCCACCCTCCCTGGCTGCCTCCATGTTGGTCGCCTTGGGACCGGGGATGGTAAGTCCGTAGTATTCGTCTACCCTTACTCGCTCCACGACCTTCCGCGCCTGGTCGTAGTCATCCTTCGTGGCCCCCGGCGGCAGGTAGATCACCGGCATACCCGCCAGATCTCGTTCCGCGCCGATGCCCATGATGACCTCAAGATTTTTCTTGAAGTGATAACTGCGGTAGGCGTGTCTCAGGACACTCCGCCCCTCCGGCGAGTTCAGTTCTACTCTCGTCCGAAACAGCAGCGACTTGTCAATAGGGATGTACCGCTCTACGTAGTCCGGCGCTGGTCGCTGGTACATGCCCTGGATGCCGCCGTTCTCGTCGAAGTCCCATCGGTCTAGGGATTCCTGCGCCCGAACGGCGAACTTGCGCCAGCCCACTAGCCCGTCGTTGTGCAATGATGGGGCGGGATCCTTGCAGTAGTTCTTCGGCTTTGGACCTAGCCGCTTCTTGAAAACCTGTTCAAACCAGCTCCACCCGTAGGGCAGGAAGGTGATGGCTTCGCTGATGAAGTCATTCCAGGTGTGGCTCATGTCTGCCATGCAGGATTCGATGAACTCTGCCCGTTCTACGGCCACGTCATCCGTCGGGTCTGAAGGTTCTACCATCCAAACGACACGGCGCAGCATCTGCTCCACCAGGAACAGAATCGCGCCAATGACCGGATCGTTCAGCCGCATCTCCGTGAATATCTTGAACCGGGAAGTCGCTCGCTCCAGGTCCTTGATGAAGTCGTTGTCTACCGTGCCGCCATAGCGGTTCAGGCCCGCCGCCCCCAACTCGCCAAAGGTGGCCCTCGTCAGTTTTGTCTCATCTGGCATCGGTTATCCTTCAAGCAACAAAAAAAGGGCGACTCAATGGTGCTGAGTCGCCCTTACATCTCAGAAGTTGGCTCTTGTATTGTAATCATATAGTACCACCGAATCAGCGTTCTGTCAAGAATACTGCCCATTCGAGCAGCGCACGACAGATGGCCAGCGCCGCCGTACCTCCATGACCGCACCATTCCTGCCGTCGATATAGCCCCGGCATGCTCATCTCAGCCGTCCACTTCTCCCGATGGACCTTCACATCTCCCCGTGAATGCAGATCAAATCCTATCCCCAGACACGGCAAGCCCTGGACGTGTTCAACGGCTTGCATGGCCACGCCCACGTCCGTTGACGGCTTCCACTCCTCCCTCCACGCTGCAATCCGATCCCCCTCTGCCCATACCAATGTCGAATGATAATCTCTGTCAATTCCGCTTCGCCGCTGGTAGTTGGTGCATTCCAGCTTGGTGGCATAGAGTCCGCCCCAGAAAACACCGGGACTCTTGGCCAATACCCACTTCCGCTGCCACCCCATCACCCTCTCAGCGACCAGATCATCCGTCAGCGGACCCGCATTCACTTCAGCCAGACTCGCCTGTCCCCCGTCCATACTGCGCTTCGCCCCGCCCCGCACTCACAGTTCACCGTCCCCCGCTTCCATACGCTCCCGTCCAAACCATGCAGTCGCTGGTCCCTGTCACGGTCTTCTGGATCCACCCACCCCAGGAAGCAGCTGCCGTTCACACACAGCACCGGCTCACACCCCTCCGGCGTCGCCCATTCCCCGTAGGCCCGCCGCCACTTCCGCTTCTGCACCGCCGTCGGGTATACCAGAACCGACTCTGCCCTGGAAGCGTTCAGCGCCCGTAGGTGCGGACGGGCGTTCACGTATTGCACTGCCTCCTTCAGCGTGATGGGCTTGTCTTTGTACAGCTCTTCGAAGAGCGTTCCCAGGAACACCAGATCTTCCGGGTAGTCTAGGCAGTAGCGGGTATCCCAGGGCCGACCAAACCTGTCCTGCCTCAGCCTGAAGAAGTTCTCATCCGGCAGGAATCCCACCTTGAACTGCTCCGGGTAGCCGGTGAAGAAGGCCGTGGGGTGCTCCTGATAGCCTGCCGACTTGGGCCTCAGCGTGACCGTCTTCTCCCACCAGCTTCGCCGTACTGGCCAGGCGTGGCAGGCCAGATGCTCCATCGTCACCTGGCATTCCAGGTTCTCGTAGCGGACGCAGTCCAGATCTGGGCGTTGTCCCAACAGTTGCAGTGCCGGGCGTACGAATCCCATGTAGGCCAGCGGTGCATCCCCATGCAGCCCCTCAATGATAATCTGCGCCTCGTGTTCCTCGATGGCGCCCCACGTCCGCCTCACCGGGTCCCACTCCGGTCCGCGGTGGACAGCGTAGAAATCATCCTCCCCGAAGTGTTCCCCTAGCACCGCCGCCAGTTCGTCATCAGCCCTGCCGTCAGGAATGCAGAAGACCGCTCGATCCGCTACGTCCCGCAGTAACCCCGCCCGTTCGCCTACGTGGACGATAGCTGGCTTCCCTGCCAGTGGTTGCAGGCACTTTGAGTGTAGCCGTGAACTCCGCGTCCGTGCGCGGATGGCGATGATGGTGTTAGGAGACATCAACCGCTGATCCGGCTACTCCCAAACACGATACTACCCCGCCACTTCCTGAGAACTTCCACGCAGTAGAGTTGTCGTCATAGAGTACACTGCCGCCTGTACCCCAATCTATCCCATACGAACCAGTTGAATTGTCCGTAACAGTCTGTGGATATGGCACCGTTCTAATCGTGATGATAGGTTCCTCTGGGTATGGCATCATCGGAGACGCATCTATCAAATCATCCTCTGCGGGCCCTATCCGCTCTGCCACCTTCTCTGCGATCTTCTCTGCCAGTAAGTCCAGCACGTCCTCATCGCAGGTATCGATGTCCATATCCTTGGGCAAGCCCAGGGCTATCACTCCCCCAGCGGCTCCCCCCAGCAGCTTCTTGAGCAGTTCGCGTCGATCCATTGTTGTCCTCCCTATTCATTGATAACGTCATCAAGCCCCTTGGTCTCTCGCAGTGCATTCTTGAACTCCTTCACACTGCGCCCGGCTTCCTTGCCGATGTCGGCTATCTTACCAACGCCGAAGATGGCGATGGCGATGACCAGTATGATCCCCAGTTCCAGCGGTCCTAGTGTTGGCATTCTTCCCCCTTCATTGCTTATCTATGTCTGTACCACCCATTGCCCATCAACCTTGTGTTCTACCAAAAGGTTCTCTCCTGCCATCTGCCTATCTACTGCCCGTTCCATCCGCTGGCGCAGCAACTCTTTCTGCCCCTCTGTCAGTGCAGCTTCTCCCGCCCGCACCTTGAGCCAGGTCTGAAACTCTGGCGTTGCTACCATGCGTCTGAATGCCGCCTTCTTGTTCTGCGCCTGACTTCGTTGATCTCTCGCTTCACCACGAGCACCAGACGCTTTGTGGATGATGCGTATCCCCGAATCTCGCTTGTTCTGGTACTGCCCACCCGGCCCACCGGATCGAAACGTCTGCACTTCGAAGTCATTGCGCGTTACCGAGAACAGCAATTTGCGTTCAGCCTTCTTCACCACCCCTTATCCTCGTGCTGGGTATACGGCTGCTCATTCATCCAGAGTTACCACCTCCCACTTGCCGTCCAAGTAGTTTACACGATTCACATGGCATTGGAGCCCCCTACATTCATCTGCATAGTCAAGGATGATCCTGCGCAGGAACACCCGTAGCGGACCACCGTGCATGACGACAAGCACCGTCATGCCTACATAAGCCTGGGCAATGGATTCCAGGGCATCATAGACTTGATCACACATTGCCAGCATCCGCTGGTCGCTAGGCTGCCTGAACTCTCGCAACCTGGGTTCAACGTACCAAGGTACTTGGTGAGTGGTCCAAACCGCGCGTACTGTCTCCATAGCTCGGCTTAGGTCGCTGCTATAGATTGCCGCTATAGGTTCAGACGCTAGTCGCCTTGCAAGTTCATTAGCCATTTTCCGTCCACGCTGATTGAGATGGATATCACGCCACCCCTGATACTTCCCCATCTCATTCCAGTCTGTACTAGCGTGCGGCACGAGTAGCAACTTGGTCACCTCACGCATCCCACCCTACCTCATCCGCCACCAACGCCAGCGCCCGCCGGAAGTACGCATAGTTGCTCAGGCTTACGTGCGGCGGCACGGCATGGTCCACCGTTGGGATATACCCCCCCTGCCGAATCAAGTATCGTGTCTTCAGAAACACCTCCCGATCTATCCACTCCCGCGTGCCGTACAGCGATTGCTTGTTCACCCCACCACACATCCGCAACTCTCGCCCGTACTGCTTCTTCAGCGCCATCAGGTCATGGTATCTCGCTTCCATGGGGAAGGGACAGTTGATGCCTACCTCCAGCCACAGCGGGATCAGTTCGTTCACGTCCCCGTCCGAATCCACCATGATAATGTCGATGTCTCGTGCGTGTAGTGCATCCGCTACCGCTGCGTAGCAGGGCTGCAGGAACTCCCGCCACATCGCCGGAGACATGAAGCTCCCCCCGCTGTAGGCCATGTCCTCCCAGAACTTGGCGTAGTCAAACTCCAGATGCCGCGTTCCCTCCATCCGTCGCAGCATCTCGTTCGTCAAGAAGGCTAGCATCTCCCTGATGAAGTCAGCATCGTCATACAGTAGGATGCAGAAGCGTTCAAACCCCAGAAGGGCCCTCAGCTCCCCGTAGAAGCTCCCTACCGTCAACCCCATGGGGATGGGACGCTTGCTGCCGATAGCGTGCGCCATCCAGTAGCGATCCCGTGCGTCGAAGACCCGAACGTACTGCTCCCGTACCTTCTCCCAGCTCTCTCGATCCGTCACCGGATAGCTGACGAATTCCGTCATGCTTGTCTGTGCCTTCAGTCGCCAGCCTATCCGGCCGTACTCATCCCGATATAGCTGCCGCTGGTCCGTCTCATCCAGCACCTCCGTCGCTGCCAGAGGGAACTCAGCGATGGCAATGTTGGTCATGGCGAAGGACCAGTCCAGACCCAAGGTCTTCAGTTGGTCCCAGGAATTGTCCGTGATCGGCAACCCCTCTTCGTACCACCGGATCAGCGTTTCATCCCAGAACCCCACCTCCCAGAAGGGTACTCGGTCCGCAGCCTCATAGTGCATTACTGCGTGGAAGCGTTCGCGTTCGTTCACGCTTTGGTGGCCACCACGTAGATTTCCTTCTCATCCACCCACTTCAGCCAGGGGTAGGTCCCCCGCCGGCTACCTACCTGCACTCCTGAGAATCCTACCTCTACCATGATCTCCAGCAGTTCGCTTTCCGTGTACAGATGGACAAAGGTATCCTTGTCCCGCTGCCAACTGCGTTCCTCTACCTGCTTCGTGGCCCCGTCCGGTGGAGCGCCCGTCCACCCGGCATGGCGTGAGATGAAGGTGCCCCCACTACCCAGCATCCGGTACACCTCCCGCACTAACTCTTCCCGATCCTCAGCGACGTTGTGCTCCAGCACGTTCACCATCAGCACCAGATCCAGGAATCCGTCGGGGAACTTCACCGGCGGGAACCGCATCTGAACCGTATGCAGCCCAGGCAACTCCCAGCGGCTCTGTACCAGCTTCAGCGCCCGTTCTTCACCGTCTACCGCCCACACCTCATACCCCTGCCGGTGTAACATCTCCAGATGCCGCCCGCTCCCGCACCCCAGATCCAGCGCCTTCTTTGCCTGGTAGGGATGAAGCCCCAGATGGTGGATGCTCTGGACGATCACTTCATCCGGATACCTCAGATTCCCCATGCCCCCCTCATAACAGTCATTCCAGGTCGTCAATCCCGCCCTCCTTGTCCTAGTCTCTACCCACTCAGGCACAACGCCTGCCACTGAATGATAATCTGACATCATGAATCCCTGACGTACATCATGCAATCGGTATAGATGTGGTGCCCCCACCCGACGCGGGGGCACCGTGTCTTGATCTCCGCTTTCACTCGTTCTGCCAACTCTTCGTCCTGTCGGTATCCCCTCCTTCCAAAGAGCTTGTGCCAGTAGGGTGGCCACTGCTCGTTTACGTGATGCTGCCCCCCGGCCCCCGGCCTTGCCGCCGACCAGTACACTACGTCGCTCAGGTCCGTCATCAGATGCACCAGATGGTCGGCGAACCGCTCCTCGATGTGTTCCGCCACCTGGTTGGATAGCGCTAGGTCGTACCGACGGTGAGCGAATAGCGCCGATGTCAGATCGTGCCGCAGTACTGTCCCCTCCGGAGCTTCCGTGAAGGTGATAGCGTCCGGCGAGAACTCATACCCCCGTACCTTCACACCCAACTCTGCCAGTTCTCGAAGATAGATCCCCAGCCCACAGCCTAGCTCTACTACGCTGCTGGGATTCAGCACTTCTACGATTGCCGCTGCCACGCAGGGCGCAAGGAACTCTACTTCGCCGCGATAGGCGTCATAGTTCTGCTTGCTGAACGTCGCTGTCGCCAGCGCCACCCTCCCTGCGCGTCACCCACTCCACTTCATAGCCACACTCCTTGCACGTCGCCACCCAGTAAACCATCCCATCACCTACTAGAGACCCCGGCAATCGGATCTGGCGTAGCTCCGTCATCATCACCCGCACCCCCCGGCGACTTCCGTTCCTCAATCGCTACGTCCGTCCCATAGCATTCCGGGCAGACTAGCACTACCTTCGCATCAGGCATTACCCCTCCTCCTGTTTCATGACAACCTGCCACTCTTCATTCAACTGCTCCAGAGGCGTACTCATCTTGTAGAACGTCTCAAAGTACCACCCGCGATCTGCTGCTTCCTGAATCGCAGGACGAATGATGCACAAAAGCTCATCCGCTCTGTCATGATCCTCTTGCGGTGCATCCGTGGGAACGTAGAGATGCGTGATCGCTTCGGCCTTCGTTTCCGTCTCCAGTACGGTCCAACGCCAGAATTGGATATGCGTAATGTCTTGGGCAGTGAACTTGTCTTCAGCCATCTATCCTCTCCTTACTCCATGCGTAGCTGATTCTCCCCACGGCACCTCCTCCCCCAGCACATGCAGCGCCGATCTCAGCGCCTGCATGCAGAACACCGTCCCCACGATGTCGGACTCCAGGTTGCCAGGACTCACGTCGTACAGGTTGTGGTTGTCTATGGCCCCGTCGGGACTGAATGAAAATGCGCCGTCGTCACGATGGAACTCTTCTAGGTCTTCTATTGCCAGTTCCGCGATTTCCCTGTCAATCTTGCAGCCAGGGCATAGCTGACTCAAATGCTCTGCCAGTACTGTGCAGTCCATGTAGTGACAAGCGTCCTTGGGTGCTGATGGGTGATCCATGGCCTCAAAGACGGTGGATTCCATGTGATTGTCCGTATAGTATCGCCCATCCTGCCAGTGCAGTCCCCTCAATATGTGATAGCCCGCTTGCACTACGCCGCTGACGCCCTGCTCAGCCTCACTGCCCCAGAAACCGTGTTCCCAGGTTCTTTGGTGCTCATCTAGCCACTGGTACATCTCATTGATGACGTGCCAGTAGGCGTGCTTGTGCTGCATGCGGACGTTGTACCGCATCATGGTCGCCGCCGCGTCCACCATGTTGCCCGCGCCCATGGGTTTGGTATCCCAAGGCATGTTGTGAATCATGTAGTGGGAGATCGCCCCTGGATATAGGAACTGGCGGTAGAACTTGAACTCACTCTGCAGATGGGCGTCTATCGCCATGAACAGCGCCGCTACCTGGCAACCAGAGTAGGTATGCGCCATCTCGCGCAAGCGTCCCTCGGCACTCAGCTCCCGATAGAACGGCTCCCGTACTTCACCAGTTGTTCCGTTCTGACAGGACTTGATGAACTTGACGCCGGACTTCGATGGAAGCATACTCAGCATCTGCTCCAGATCCAGCGCCAGCGTCGTCGCGTCCAGCGATTCTTCGTGGTAGGCTGAAGCAGAGTGCTTGTAGAGTCCGTTGGGAGACTTCAGCGTTGCCAGCCATGCGGGAACGGTGTCTGCCAGTCGGTCATACCACGCGCCCATCATAGCCCTCCCAGTACTCCTTCAAGTCTGACACCAATCCAAGCCAATCTTCTGGTCTACCCAAGTCCAATCCATCGCCTGAGCAATTCAGGGCATGATAGCGAATGAACTCGCCGATGCTGTGAATCGAATCAATCGGAACGTAACCGCCACTCGGATAGTACTTGTAGAGCATGATCCGTTCATGGCACTTTTTGCACTCTAGCCAGAGCCGATCATTCGCCACGTGTCAACTCCTTCATCATCGCTCCAAACCTCACCCACCCGCACAATGCGTAGTAGGGCCAATACTCCAGATGCTTCAGCCCCCGCCTCCAGGGATACGTCCACAGCTGGTGCCGGATGATCGCCAATCGCTTCCGTGGGTACTTGCGAACGATCCTGGCGTCGCCTCGTCCGTACTTGACGAACTTCCGCATGGCCGAATGATAATCCAGCTCGTCGAGCCGCTTGGCGATGCCCGTCCCGTGCCCCATGCGATAGCCCGCCATCTCCATGCGGATACTGACGTCCGTGTCTTCATCGCCCACGAAGTCGAACTTGCTATCGAAGCCCCCAATGGCCCTCAGTGCCTTGGTTCGGTACAGCGCCGGCCTGCCCACCATGTTGGTCTCCTCGACGTGCGGCATGGTGGTGATGTCGTAGTTCGCACTGGCGCGGGCGTTGGTCCACCAGTTCTCGCTGGGCACCTGCCACTCCCTGGCCTGGATGGCCTGGAACCCGTACCAGTCCATCTCGCGCATCAAGTCCAGCAAGCAGCGTTGGTAGAGGATGTGGAAGCAGTCCACGGCTGCGTAGTAGGGCTGGTTGGTGTAGCTCAAGGCGATCTGCCGCTGCGACGCTAACCCGACTCCGTACTTGGCGACGGGAAAGATCCCCGGCCAGTCCTTGATGATGTGCCAGGTCTTGTCGCCGGAGCAGGCGTCCACGACGATGATCTGCGCTGGCTGATTGGCGATCACCGCTTCCAGGCAGCGTTCGATGTAGGACTCGGCGTTCTTGGTGCAGACGGCGACGGTGATGGGGAGCGTCACTCTTTCTCCCTAACTTCAACCCCACTCATGTCAAGTAACACCCTGATCTGATCCAAGGCCACCACGGGATTAGTATAGACTTCTAGCTTGCCAGTCAGCGGATCAATTACGTAGCCCCCTTTGGCCTTAGTGATTGTAACCTCTGAAGTTTGAGCATCCATCGTTATCCCTTTCTGTCTATTCTACCACCCAATCTCTAGCTCCTCCGCACTGAGAGCAGTGCGTCCGAATCATCGGTTGCGGCGAACCACAGAAAACACAGAGCCATTCTGCTGCATACTGTGGAATGCGAAGAATACCCCCCTTGCCGTGCATATTGGTGGCGACCCAGTTATCTACAAGAGATAACGCTACACCATCTACCAACATCGTTATGTTCACAGTCGCATACGACGGCCGATCAACGTACAACAAAGTTCCGTCAACTGTGTAATCCGTAATGAGGGGATTCTCTATTGTGATTGTATGCCCAGCCAAGCCTATCTCAACGAAGTTGGATATGCCACCACCTTTCCTTGGCATAGGCCCCACCACCGTTGGCTCCTTGGGCAGCACCAGCTCCGCTGGCTTGATAATCCCCTTGGGTGCCAAGCCTTCAGCCGCCAATGATGCGCCGAAGGCCCCCATCATCTTCAGGAACTGGCGTCGTGCTATTTGCATGATTTCAGAAACTCCTCCACCATCTCCTCAGTGCTCGGCATGAATCCTCCATGCTTCCATCCGCGATACCCACATTCCAGACACCCACCTGGCTCAGTACAGTCAGGATCAACCTGAACCCACATCTCCATACCACAGTCAGGACACTTAAGCCCTGTCGGCATCCATAGCTGGCCCTCAAATTCCCGAGTCTTTACGCGCAAGTATTCTCCCTTGAATTATACAGTCTACGTTGCACCCATCGCGTGAACCGCCAGATCAAAGCAACAGGCATGCTGGCAAACAGAACGCTTCTCCGCACAGGGTTGTAATCACAACGACGTACCCACCAGGGCCATTCATGGTGATAGTTGTATCTTTCCCAATCAGTTACCTCCCACATCAGACGCATGCGTCATACCTCACTCTGAAATAGGGAATCAGGCTTCCGCCAAAGGATAGCTTGAACCATCCGCGTCGCGGACTGTTCACGCCTTCCAAATCCGTCCACGGAATCCCCTGATTCGCCAGATCCACCATCGCTTCCCAGACCACCTCCGTGCCCGCCGGACTGTCCTTGTGATCCGGCTGGCGTGCTCCCCAGAGATAGTAGGCCCTTCCCCCGTCCACACCAAAGACCGCCAAGGCCCTGCCCTCACCCATCGGCGACAGGGCCACATACCACCGTGTCAGATTCACCTTGTCCAGATGAATCAGCAGGTGCCGAAGGCGTGATACGAACCAGGCATCCGTCCCCTCTACCGTATGCCCGTACCAGTTCAGGAAGGCGTCTATGCAGGGCTTCGTATGGATGACCTTGATCCCGTCCCGCTGCGCGTAGGCGATCTGCTGCCGGCGGCTCTGGCTCATCTGCTCACCCGCTCTCTTGGAACCCTCCTCTCCCCACCCATACTGCCCAATCGCAAAGTAGCTCGTATACCGCGCCTCCACCTGATACCTTGGGCCTTCGTGATAGTTATGCCAGAGCCAAGGACGCATGTCTACGATGCTGGTGTTGAATTGAAAATCCATCACTTTGTAGGTCTTGGGCAGCTCCGCCGCGATGAACTCCATCACCTTGAACCTGTCAGACCGTGCTTGGGAGATATTCTGGTCCGGCTCGGGCTTCTGGTGAAGGACGCCTGAATAGATCACCAAGTCATCTTCCTCTAGCCCATGCGCCCCCTCTACACCGAAGAACGCTGCCTTGATCTGCTCCCCCTTGGTGCAAAACCACGTCCCGAGCTGAGCGCCCACGCCTTCCAAGTAAGGCTTGCGGGCGAAGATGGTGCGATCGGGAGACGATTGAACGAACTCGTCCCAGGCGTTGTCCAGGGGAACTCGGTCTAGGGAGTACCGCGAACTCATGGCTGAAACATCCCGCGCATTTCTGCTAGGCGTTCTTCCAAAGCGGCCTGTTCTTCCTCCACGGTTCCTTCAGTCCCGTCAGCTAGTGTCCACCAACACTGATGCCCCCAGATGATTTCACCTCCTGGCAAGCGAAAGTACGGAATGCGTATCCATTCGTCCCAGAGCGTCCACTTCTGTGAACCCTCGCAATAGGCATACTGGCCTGTCGCAGTACCTCCAGGACGGCAATCTTTGTAGATGAGTACTTTGGGCGCTATGCCGGTTACTGCTACGCCATCTATTGGAATATCCTTTAGGGAGTATCTAGCCATGCTCTATCAGGCCCATTACCTCAAGTAGTTTTCCCTTCACGTTTTGCAGTCTTTCATGCACTCCTACCAGTTCCAGCTTCATCTCAAAGCTGTCAATAGTGTCCTTCATCTCCCAAACACTGGATTGCATCTCCTTGATCTTCGTAACTACACCGCTCAGCTTCCCAAGTGTTCTTGCTTTGACCACCCCTCCACCTCCTCCCTCGCCTCAATCCACCGATCCAACGCATCCCTGACTTCCCCCAAGTCCATCCGCTCCCATTGGCCCCTCGTATCACAGCCCTTCAGCAGACGGAAGAAGTCACAGGCGGCGAAGGTCTCTTGATCTACGAGCTGGTCGTAGTTGCGTGCCACCCCCTCACCTCCTTCACCACCCCCTTCAGATAGTCTTCATCCGCTGCCTGATCCACCCACAGATTGAGAATGTGATCTGCTACCCAGTCGGTGACGGGCCAATATGCCCACGCATCATTGTAGTTGGGTTTCTCAACCAACATCTGGTCTAACCAATCAAAACTGCCGCATCTCGAACCCTGCTCAAAAAACAGATCCCCTGGCGCATGCCACGAACTGGCGTTGTAACCCTTGGCTTGCAGATGATGCATCAGCCCGTCGCGATCCTTCTCGATGAAGCAGTTGAAGCGCCAATGAACTGAGCCTTCGGGCGGAATGAAAATGTCCACCACGTCCTTCAGCTCATCATGCAGGTACTGCCACTTGCGTTCGCGTTCCCCGACGATATGCCAGAGCTTGGGTAGCAGGTCGTAGAGAATGCCATGCTGCTGCATGAATCCCGGACTCCATAGCGTCCTTGGTCCCATCAGATCCACCATTGACTTGAATACCACTAACTTACGTCGGGATGTAGCGTAATGCTGGTTGTATAGCGCCGTGTGCGCCATGGACAGCGCAGCCTCTGCGTTGAACATCCCGTCCCGTGGGCCAAAGCTCTGCTGGAGCAAGTGCGCTGTCTGGAGCAGCCTGGCGTCATCCCCGAGAATCGCGCCGCCTCCACCCGCGTCCAGGATCTTGCCGCTGCCAAAGCTGAATACCGACAAGTCGCCCCAATGGCCTATGTCCTTGGCACCCAGCGAAACGCAGCAGTCCTCGATAAGGGGCACCTTGTGATCTGCGCAGAACCTGTTCAGAGCTTCGATGTGGCACCGCGCCCCATAATTGTGAACCGCAATTACGGCATCGTAACTTCGCCACTTCTCAAACTCGGTGATGCCCAGGCTCAGTGTGTCTAAGTCCAGATCCACATACATCGGCTTGTTCCCCGACAGATACACCGCCATCGGCACCGAATAGCATACCCCGTTGGGAATGGCGACGGTCTTGCCCCTCAGCCCCAGGGCCCACAATGACAATATGAGCGCAGACGTGCCGGAGCCGGTGAGGATGCCGTGCGAGCGTTGGTGCTGGTCCGCTAGTAGGTCAATGGCTGTCTTGGGCATGTGCCCTTTCGTACTCTGCTAAGAGATCCATGCGATAACGAGTCTCCAGGTTTGCCCAAAACAGTGCTGATGTCCCGAATGCCTCCCCTAGCTGGACTGCAGTCTCTGGAGTGATCCGTTTCTTGGCATTGACGATCTCACTCACAGCTTGCTCTGGCCTGCCCATCAGTTTAGCGAGATACTTCTGCGTCCACCCCCTGGCTTTCAACTCATCTCGAATGATCTTGCCAGGAGATGTCGGTTTCCCAGGCGGTCTATACCTCATCTCAACGTATGTTTGCATACCGCCCCCTCCTTCAGCAATCCCAATCTCACCATCCGTTTCGCCGCTCCATGTAGCTTGTCAAACCCTATCCCCGTATCCCGTGCTATGACAGACAACGGCCTCGTTCCATCCGCCCACTGGCACAGCGCCAGCGTTGCGTCTACGGTGTCGTCTCCGTACAGCCCCCGTTCCCCCAGCTTCGGCTCGCACATCGGCTGCAAGTTTAGGTAAACCAAATCTAGGTCCATGACCAAGCACACACGCAAATAAATATCCCGCATCCTCACCATTCGTTCGTAGCTGATAAAGCTCAGATCATCGGCCTTGGTATGATACTGGGAATACTCATAGTACTTGCCTGAATGAATGGAGCAGCAGTTGATCCCGAATCCTGGCTTGCTGTACTGACGTTCGTCAGAGCCGTCGGTGTCATAGGGATAGCGGGTATCTCCCCCCGCCCACGTATCCACGACAGTAGTGACAATGTTGTTGAGCCTGTGTCCTGGCTCAAAGGACATCTTCCACCCAATCTCCCCCGGCCCCGCCACGCACGTCACCACCAGCCCGCAGTCTATGGCCTGCATCTCCGCTTCGTTCTCGTGCAAGTAAGCTATGGCCCCGATGGTCTCCGGCACCCAGATGAACCGCCACGAATAGTTCAACTCCAGCTTTGATAATTCCCGCGCCAGGAATGCCGTCAGCACCATGCCGCTCAGGTTGTCGTTGGCCGTGGATGGGTGGCAAATGTAGGTGGAGACGAGATACTCCTGTGGATACTTGCCCTTCAGTCGGTACTCGCCAACCGTCATTCCCCCCTTGACGAACTGACCGTCGTGCTTGCTCAAGTCCAGGCGCCCGTCGTCTCCCAGAATCTGCTCATGTGGCAGCGGTCTGGCGCCCCACTGCCATTCATCTGGCACGACCCACTTGTCGTAGAGCTGCATGCCCGAGGGGTACTCTATCATGGTCAACGGCACAATCTCGCGCAGGATCCGCAGCGTCTCTCGGTTGGGCTCGCCTGTCAGGTAGCGAGGCAGCGGGAAGAGGCGTTCCATGTAGGAGCGAAGTTCATCAATCATGACTCTCGTTCTACCCTATACTCATCTTCTGCCAGACCGAACGTCCAAGCATGGGCTTCCTCTACCGTTAGCATATCAGCCGGAACGCGAAGGACATGCCATTCCCGGGCCGGATGCGGGTCTCTGGCCAGCAAGAACCTCCGATCCATATCTCTCATGAGAATGTAATCTTCATCATGATCTATGATTCCCCACTGCCTGCGTCTTTCAGGATCTTCCCGAACTTCGCGCGGATCAGATTGTGTCACAGGGGCAGATTGCGCATCTGCATTGCGACTGTGCCATTCGCAACTACCCTCTGGGCCGTTCGGATGTTTCCAAAGGTTACATACCCAATCCCACTTCTCTCCACCTGCCAGCGGATACACCATGTGGCCATAGTGACTGCAGCTATAGCACTTTGTAACCACCTATGACTGCTCCTTGATCTTGTGATAATCATCTGTGCTGATGTCGAAGGTCCATGCATGGGCTTCTTCTACCGTCTCCATATTCGGTGGAACCCGAAGAACATGCCATCCACCACCAGCATTGGGATCCCTGGCGACCAACAGACGCCAGCCTCTAACGCCAAGCAGGATATAGTCTTTCTTGTAGTCCAACACGCCCCACTCTCGTCTGCGATCCGGATCACGGACAACAACTCTGGGATCAGATCTGTCTTGCCGGTGCCATCTCTGGCCAATCTGATTGATGATGCCGTGCAGTCCACGACCCTGCCACTCGCTACACCCAGGCGTATCCTCCGTAGTTGCCCATGAACGTACCCCGTCTGGTGTCTGGGCAGCCCACCAACTTCGGGGCCTTCTGGTGCCTTGTGCGAGCCAATGACATCGCCAGTAACTGTTCCCCTCTGAATCAGTGGAGTTCTGCCAAAAGTGACATTCGTGGCAGAGGCGAACATCATCAGTCCCATCAGTCCTTCGTTGACTCAGAGTCACATGCTGAGCCGCCCAGGATCTGATATGTTCACAAACAAACTCAAGTCTGACACCATTGAAACATGAACTGCCGCGCATGTCCCAGTAACCTGATGAGCCTACCCAGTCAGCCCGATGCAGAATCAATCCGTCAACAGTGGGACCATATTGCTTGCTGAAATCATGGGATCGGAGTCGTTCCGCCAGTTCTGTTCCTGTGAACTTAGCACCAGATTCCAACCCCATGATGTGCTCAGCAACCCAATCGTAGGCTTCAGTCATACGCAGGACGTTCTCTCTCCCCGTAGTACTCCCGCTGTTGTACTACCTTCCAGTCCCCTGGCGGAATGACCAGCGTCGCATGCTCATCATGCTCCAGTGGCGTCGGGATAGCCACGGTGAAGTAGACCTGATCCTTCGTCAGCATCACCTCGCCGCCGACCAGCCTGTGCGTATGGCCCGTCTGTTCACCGAAGGCCAGCACCGTGTCATCAGCCTTCCGCGCATCGTCCGGTATCTTCTCCACTGGCACTATCAGCAAGTCACCCTGTCTGTACATTCCTTCTCCTTTCATACTAGCCACATTCTCGCAAACCACATCTTGCTCACCCCATAGATAAACACCAGCAAGAACAGCATCCACCTCCACGCCTTCTTCTGCCGCTTCTCCAGCATCGTCATGTCCAATACCTTGCCCAGCAGCTTCAGAAACGCGATCATCAGCACGATGTGGAACACGCTGTGCAAAGCCATCCAGAGCAGTCTATCCATGCTTAACCTCCATTACCAAGTTCTCCCACTGCAGCACCTGATCCGCTGCCAGCGAACCCGACGTGATCATCCCCACCACGATGTCTACCGACTTCGGGCTGATGCCGTGGCCAGGACGCTTCCAAGTCAGATCATCGTAGTCGATCCTGTGCCCCGCTGGCAGCACCCCCGCCGTCACCAAACTTCTCCTGGCGTGCTGGATGGCAGGTGCCTGGCTCGTCAAGTCCTCCACCTGGCTCATCCTCAGCACCCTGTCCGTCCACTTGCGGAAGTCTTCGATGTCGTGCCAGTCCATGGCGTGGTAATGGTCGTTACCGCGTAGGTACTTATCGTGGGTGAAGTGCTTCTCCAAGACCACTGCGCCCAGCAACCACGCCGCTTCCAGCGCCTCCATGCCCCCCGGCAAAGTGTGGTCCGAGTACCCCATCCAATACTGTGGCCACCGCTCCTTCATCGCTGGGATGTACTTCAGGTTGGCGTTGATGTCCTTCGTCGGATAGTTCAGAACGCAATGGCTAAGTACCAACGGCAGGGCATGCGTCCAGACGATAGCGTCCTCCACCTCTTCCGACGTAGCCGCACCCGTGGACAGAAGTATCGGCTTGCCCTGCTGTGCCACCGCTTCCACTAGCGGCTTGCAGGTGATGTCAGCCGACGCAATCTTGATGGCCAGACACAGCTCACCCGCCAGCTCGATGAAGTGCAAATCGAAGGGCGTCAACAGGAAGTCCACGCCGCACTTGTCGCACTCTTCCTTCAGCCTGCGGTAGTCGTCATCCCCCAACAAGTCGTACTTGGCGAACAGCTCCCGCTGGCTCAGCGTCGGTTCTTCACGCAAGTCCCAGTATGCGGGACTGTCTGTAACAGCCAGCGTCTCAGCGCGGTACGCCTGGAACTTTACCGCGTCCGCTCCCCCGTGCGCTGCTAGCCGCACCAGCTCCAGCGCCAGATCCAGGCTCCCCTCATGATTCACGCCGCACTCAGCGATGAGATAGGGGCGACGCAGAAGGGGATATGATGGGGACTTGTCGAATACTTCAGTGATCGTCATAGGAAGCACCTCACAATCTCAGCCGCCGTCATGTCTATGTCCACCCCGCTGGCCAGCAGTCTTTGATAATCTTCGTAGGTGTCGAGATCGAGCTTGAGCTCAGGATGGTGTAGGCATGGGTCTGGTGGGTTGAATGTACTCATGCGGTACATGCCTAGGTTGT
>Ga0180438_10000306_pt1 | contig 98145 bp, 80 predicted proteins | sample SS_ome_12_FD_132455 | JGI IMG/M metagenome (GOLD analysis project Ga0180438, IMG submission 132455) | Hypersaline lake sediment archaeal communities from the Salton Sea, California, USA - SS_3_D_2 metaG | ecosystem: Environmental > Aquatic > Non-marine Saline and Alkaline > Hypersaline >... | reverse complement strand
GCCGTCCACGTCACCCGGGCAGGCGAAGGTGGCGTTGTTGGACATCGGACGCTTCTCCAAAGAGAATTTGCCGAGGACGCTGAAGTCTGTTCCCGAAAGGACCTTCATCTCCCACACGTTGGCGGGGTCATTTCCCAGGAGATACTCGTCCACGCCGTCACCGTTGACGTCGGCATAGCGCGACATGAGCCACCTGTAGCGTGGTCTGTCTTCGGGCAGAACGGCGTTGTGCTCGGACACGGGCGAGAAGTCCTTGCCCGAAACGACATAGAAGCCGCGTTCCGACTTGAAGAACAGGTCGGAGACGCCATCGCCTGTCACATCTTCGGCCCGTAGCGGCCTGAAACGCGTGAAGCACTCCCGCCGCGCCAACTCCGCACCGTCACGTCCGGAGAAGATGAAGAACTCCTTCCCGGACCAGGCGTTCTGTATGTAGATGTCGGAAATGCCGTCGGCGTTGACGTCTCCTATCATCATGAAATCCTCGAGCGTGTAGCCGCCTTCTCCCGTCCGGGCTTTCACCTCCCAAAGCGTCTTGCCGTCCTTGCCGGAGTAGGCGGCGAACGACCCAGGGTGGGCTCCGCTCCCGATCACAAGGTCAGTATAGCCGTCCCCGTTCACATCGCCCAATGAAGCCAGCCCGCCGGGCATTTCCTCCCTGCTGATTCCAGGCGGACCCGCGGGCGCGTAGCCGCCGGTTTCGATGATCAGTTTGGCGGCATTCACGGAGACCTCAGAGCCCCCAGCCCCGGTGCTTCCACCGCAGCCACCTGCGAGCAAGAGCAGCGAAATGCCGAGTGCCGCCAAGCATAGTGTCGCTGCAAGTGATTTCCTGTGCCGCCGCTTCATCATCTCTGCACCCCCCCGAGGTTCGTGACACTCGAAGCGGCAATTGTCCCCATTTTCCGGGTGAGATTCAACCAACACCGTATCACGCGCGCACGTCCGCCAGCCCTTCTTCCCGTCGGTGCCTTTTGCAGCTGCCGGGCAGAGACATGAAAATTGGGGAGCCCTTGAGGAATGGACGAGTCATCCTGCGCGTCTGAAGGGCGTAGTTGCAGAGGCCCCTGTCCTCTGGCAGGCGTATCATCGCCGCGACTTCGAGCACGGCCATAGGGATGGGGGGTGGCGAGTATTGCGGGATGGCGTCGTTTCTCTTGCAGAGCCTTCCAGGCGCCCCGTGTTTTGGGGGTGCTAGCCGGTCGCAGGTCCTGTTGCCGTGGGGTTTGGTGGAGGCGGCGGGAATCGAACCCGCGTCCCGCGCATTTCAGCATAGGCTTCTACGTGCATAGTTCGTCATTTGATCTCGCGTCCCAGGACTCCGGCGAACAGGATTAGAGGGACGCCAGCTCGAACAGCTTTCTCGCCCGATTCCCGCCGAGCAGAGGAACCAGGCCATCCCGCTGTCGGCGTTCGCTCCGGGCTAGCGGGAGTCGCCCGGGGAACGTGGCTACGTATTAGGCAGCCAGTGCGTAATCTGCATTGGCAGATGTTGTGTGTCAGGTGTTTTATGAGGCCGCCTGACAACCTCAGCACGCCACCTACACCTCAACTTGCACGGTCGAATCCATTCGCCCCCTTTTCTTATTACCTTACGTTCTTGCCTGAAAGCTGGCGCTGAAGGTCGCGCTCAGCGTCGCGTTTCTTCTTCACCTCTCTCTTATCATACACCTTTTTCCCGCGGGCCAGCCCCAAGAGCACCTTGGCGTAGCCGTTTTTGAAGTAGAGCGCCAACGGTATGAGCGTCAGCCCCTGCTCGTTGAGCTTCCCCACCAGCTTCTTTATCTCTCGCTTGTGAAGAAGCAGCTTTCGCTTCCGCGTCGGCTCGTGGCCCGCATAGCCCGCGCTCTCATATTCGGCTATATGCACGTTGCAAAGGAACGGCTGGCCATCGTCAATCCTGGCGAAGCCTTCCGCAAGGCTCGCCCGTCCCTGTCTCAGGGACTTGACCTCGGAACCGGTCAGCGCAAGGCCGGCCTCGTAGCGGTCAAGTATACTATACTCGTATCGCGCCCGCCGATTGGTTATCCGGGGGGTGGTCGGTGTTGCCTTTGACATGAGGCGGCTCCGCACTCCATCTACTCTGTGAATTATACCACCCCGCGCGGATTCGTCAAACGCTTGAGGGAGCCAACTGCGCAGGCCCCGATCGCGCTAAACTCTGGCTTCGCCTTGACTTCCTGCAAGGGCGACGGGATAATGGGGGTCTAGCGTCGTAATCCGGGAGCTTCTAGCAGTGGAACCAGTACAACTCGCATTCTTCCTGGTGGTCCTCGTCTTCTCAGTAATCATGCACGAATACGTACACGGTTGGGTGGCGTATCTTCTCGGGGACCCGACGGCGAAAAACCAGGGAAGGCTGACCCTTAACCCAATCCCTCACATCGACCCGATCATGACGGTGATCTTGCCTATTACGCTGCTGATCCTCTCTGGGGGGCAGTGGGCGCTGGGCGGAGCGAAGCCCGTGCCGGTCAATCCGATGAACTTCAGACGGCCGCGCAAAGCCATGATGATCGTCGGTGCTTCGGGGCCTGCGACCAATCTGGCGCTGAGCGTGGCGTTCGCCCTCGTATATCGCATGGCAGCGGCAGCTGGGCTGTTGCGGGGGGGGATGCAGGGAGGTTTGATAGGCGCCGTGCTGGTGAATGCGATCCTGGCATTCTTCAATCTGATCCCGATCCCCCCGCTCGACGGCTCGCGGATCGTGGCCGGCATTTTGCCCCGCGACGCCGCGATTGCCTATGATAGGATAGGGCGATTCGGGCTGTTCATTGTGATCGCACTCATCGTTTTCGGCGGGCATGCTTTTATCTTCGGGCCGGCAGTCACTTACACTTCATGGCTGCTGGGAATAAGGCTTCTCTAACCGTTCTAGGAGAGACTGTGGAAAAGAAGGGAAGAATACTCAGCGGCATAAGGGTTACGGGGCCCCTTCATCTCGGGCATCTGGTGGGCGCTTTCCAGAATTGGGTCAGGCTCCAGGACGAGTACGAATGCTTCTACATGGTCGCCGACTACCACGGCTACATGAGCGAGTACGCCGATTCGAGCGATATGGCTCGTTACTCGAAAGAGTGCGTGGCTGATTGGGTAGCGGTCGGGCTGGACCCGGATAGGAGCACGCTCTTCGTCCAGTCTCACGTGCCTGAGCACGCCGAGCTTCACCTGATGCTCTCGGCAATCACGCCGCTGGGTTGGCTGGAGAGGTGCCCGACGTACAAAGAGGCGCTGGAGCAATCCCAGAAGGACATCCGCAACTACGCCTTCCTCGGGTATCCCGTGCTTCAGGCGGCTGACATAATCCTCTACAAGGCGACGGCGGTTCCGGTTGGTGAGGACCAGCTTCCGCACCTGGAGCTTACCCGGGAAATCGTCAGGCGCTTCCACAGCCTCTACGGCGTCGAGGTGTTCCCCGAGCCGCAGGCTCTTCTGAGCGAAGTGCCGCGGCTGTTGGGGCTCGATCGCAGAAAGATGTCGAAGAGCTACGGCAACTACATCGCGTTGTCGGATGACCCGGACACCATTCGCAGCAAGGTGATGAGCATGATCACCGACCCGCAGCGAATCAGGAAGACGGATCCGGGGCGGCCCGACTACTGCAACGTGCATGCGTACTACCGGGTATTCGCGCCCGATGTCGCCGCTGAGGTGGACAAGGGCTGCAGGGCAGCAGCTTTCGGGTGCACCGACTGCAAGGCGAGGCTCGGGGAGATTCTGGTGGGCTATCTCGAACCGATCCGAGAGAAGAGAGAGGCGCTGCTCGCTGATGAAGGGAAGGTCGAGGCAATTCTCCGCCAGGGGATGGAAAAGGCAAGGGCTGTGGCGTCGAGCACCATGGCGGAGGTCTGGGAGGCCACTCACTTTTTGAGGCCGGAGTAGGCATGGGCGACGCGGATTATCGAATAGAGTTAGACGTTTATAACGGTCCCCTCGACCTTCTTCTCTATCTGATCCGCCGGGAGGAGGTCAGCATCTATGACATTCCCGTTGCCAAGATCGCAGACCAGTACATGGAATACGTGAAGGTGCTCCGGGAGCTGGACCTCGACATAGCGGGGGAATACCTCGTCATGGCCTCGAAGCTCACGGAGATCAAGGCAAGGATGCTTCTTCCGAGGCCGGAAGACGAGGAGGAGGAAGAAGAGGACCCCAGAGCGGAGTTGGTCAAGCAGCTTCTGGAATACAAGAGATTCAGGGATGCAGCCGAGGACCTGCAGGGGAAAGCCGAACTGCGGAAGCAGAGGTTCCCTCGCGGAGAGGTGCGAAGGGAAGCGGGGGAAGACGAGGGCGAGGAGCTCAATCTCGACGAGGTGACGGTGTGGGACCTGCTCCATTCCTTCTCGAAGCTCATGAGCCAAACCCTTGCCGCAGCGCCTCAGACTATTGTCTACAACGACACGCCGGTGGAAACCTACATGGAGCGGCTGATGGTGAAGCTCCGTGAGGCTCGGAAGGCTCTCTTCGAGGAGCTCTTCGAAGAGCGAACGCGCGCGGAAATCGTTGGAACCTTCCTCGGCTTGCTGGAGCTGGTGCGGCTCAGGGAGGTCGTCGTTGAACAGGATGCCAAGACGGGCGTAATCAGTATCGCGCTGCGCGAGAAGTAGAAGGAGATGAGGAAGGTGTTCAAGCTGTCTGTGATAACCGACGAAGTCTCGCAGGATCTCAAGAAGGTCGTCGCGTTCGCCAAGGAGTACAGGCTCGACGGTGTCGAGGTGCGGACGCTGTGGGGCAAGAACGTCACCAATATGTCCAAGGCGGAACTCCGTGAACTGAAAGAAACGCTCGACGGCGAAGGGCTGGAGATCCCTAGCATCGCCACTCCGTTCTTCAAGTGCGACATCGATTCGGAAGAAAAAGTCCGGGAGCATCTCGACATTCTCCGGCGGAGCTTTGACTTGGGCGACGCGCTCTCGTGCAAGCTCATCCGCGGCTTCACGTTCTGGAGGAAGGGGAGCTATCAGAAGCTGCGCAAGGAGGTCTTGGGCCAATTCCAGGAAGTGCTACAGATACTTGGCTCCGCCCCGGAATACACACTTGGGATCGAGAACGAAGCTGCGACGACGGTCGGAACCGGCGCCGAGCAGGCGGAATTCCTTAACGACTTGGCATCTCCCCAGGTCAAGGGCATCTGGGACCCGGGCAACGTGGTGTTCGTTGAGGATATCGAGGAGACGCCGTATCCTGATGGATACGAGGTGGCGAAGGGGTACATGATTCATTTCCACCTCAAGGATGCGAAGAAGGATGCCGACGGGAAGCCGCACTGGACGCTGGTGGGGGAGGGGGATATTGACTATGAGGGCCAGTTCGCGGCACTGGGGCGGGACGGTTACACGGGCTACGTGTCGCTGGAGACTCATTGGAGACCCAAGGAGTTGTCGAGAGAGCTGGTTGACAGACCGGGTGGGGCAGCCTATTCAGAGGGTGGAGATACGGGCTCCCGTCTCTGCATGGAAAGCACGCTGCGCATGCTGGAAAAGCTGGGGCTCAGGGGATAGGGTTCCTGTCAGGGGATCGGGGTCCCCTGCTGGATCAGGAAGTTCTGGGCCTCGGAGAGCGTGGGAATCCCTGCGCGCCCCCCCACTTTGGTGCATTTCATCGCGGCGACCGCGGCGGCGAATCGCAGCATCATTGCCGGCTCCCAACCCTTGAGGACGCCGTATCCGAAAGCCCCGTGGAAGACGTCCCCCGCCCCCGTAGTGTCCTTCACGTCGACCTCGAACGCCGGCTGGTGGATGTCTCCATCCGGACCGAAAGCAAAGGCTCCCTCGGTTCCGGCGGTTACCACGGCCAGGCGCGGGATATACTCCTCGTACAGCTTGCGGGCCGCCTGGACGGGTGATGTGGCCCCCGTGATGTTCATTGCCAGCCGCGCATTGAGAACCGGGTAGTCGACCTCGCTGATCAGAAGAGGCAGGTCGGTGTATATCCCGTCGGCGTCCAACACGCTGGGAACTCGCGCATGGTGGGCAATGCGCGATGCTCCGACTGCGGCAGGGCCTTCGTAGTCGTCAACAATAAGCAGCTTGGCAACGCGTATCAGCTCCCTGGGCAAATCGTGCGAGGGAAGCCTTCGCGATTCATACAGCGTGAACGGGATCGTCCGGGAGCCCGTCTGCTGATTGACCATCACGAAAGCGAATGGGCCCTTGACTTCGGGATCGATTGACACGAATGACGTGTCGACTCCTTCGGCATGGAACGTCTCGATGATGAAGCGGCTGATTGCGTCCTTGCCAAGCCTTGCCATGAAGGCAGAGGCAACACCAAGCCGGGAGAGCGCCACCATCGCAGTCGCTGTGAGCCCGCCCCCTTGCTGGGTGAACTCCAGCATCGTCAGCTTCTCGTCTTCCTCCGGGTAGTGCGATACAACACCCACATAGTCGGCGGTACAATAACCGATGCCTACCGCGTCGAACTTCTTCGTCACGCGTCTGTCACCTTTATCACGATGAGAGTAATGTCGTCACAGGCCTCGGTTGAGCAGTAGAGCTGCACTGATGAGATGACAGAGTCGAGGATCTCCTGCGCGGAGGCGTCGCAGTTCTCTCTTACGGCGTTCCTTATGCGCTCACGGCCGAAGGACGCTCCCTCCTCGATTCCCGCATCTACCAGCCCATCAGTGAACAGCACCATCACATCTCCCGGGGAAAACCGAATTGGTGTCCCCTCGGGGAATTCGGTTTCCGGGAACACCCCCAGCGGGAGGGAAGTGCTCTCAAGCTCGCTGAATCTGTCCTCGGACGCGAAATAGCAGATCGGGTAGTCGTGGCCTGCGTTGCTGTAACTCAGGGTTCGCCCCTGCGAAGAGAACTTCCCCATGAACACGGTCACGAAGCTGTCGTTCTGCTTGTCTTCCATGAGAAATGAATTGAGCCCGTGCAGCACCTCCGCAGTGCTGAAAGTGGTGTAGGCGTAGGTGTGGAGGGCGGTGCGGAGAGCAGCCATAAGCAGCGCCGAGCCGATGCCGTGACCGGAAACGTCAGCAATCGTGACGGCGAGTTCCCCCTTCGGGAGTGCGAAGAAGTCGTAGTAATCCCCGCCTATGTGCTGCGAAGGCATATTGAGAGCGGCCACATCTAGCCCTGCTATCTTCGGAGGGGCGTCGGGAAGGAAAGCGCGCTGAATATCGCCTGCCAGCTCCAGGTCTCTTCGAATCCGCTCGGCCGCCAGGTAGGCCTGAAAGAGGCGGGCATTCTCAATCGCGATGGCGGCTTGGTTCGCGATGAGTGACGCCAGCGGCAGGTCGGCTTCGCTGAAGGCGCTGCCTCCGCTCCGGTCGCTCATGTTCAGCACCCCGATAACCTTTCCCTTCACCTTCATCGGAACGCAAAGCGCCGACCGGGTCAGATACCCTTCCCGGTTACGCCTTGCGAAGAGATGGTCGGTCTCGATGTCGCCTATTACGACGGGAATTCCCTTCTGCGCGACGTAGCCGGATATGCTTTGCCCCAGCTTTATGCGAACGCTTTCCCTGATGGGCTGCTGGATGCCCATGGCCGCGCTGATTCGAAGCTCCTCTGCCTCCTCGTCCAGTATCATTATCGAGCCCCGCTCGGCCTGCATCAGCTCGGTGCACCCGTCGATTATGGACTTCAGCACTTCGTCAATGTCCGGGCTGGATATCACCTTCTCGGCTACGGCCCGGATCAGTTCGAACTCCTCGGCCAGGGAACGGGCTCCCGTGAAAGTGCCGGTCGATTCGTGCGTGAGGCCGGCGATCAAAGACCTTAACTCGCCTACCGACCGTATGGTGAACTGGGGCTCCTCTTCGGCGGACGACGGCCTCTGTGCCGAGAAGCGACCATGCAGCATTCTCACCGATACCATTCCCAGGCCGTTCGCGAGCCTGACCTCCGACCGTATGCGATCGCCGACCACCAGCACCTCTGCCGCTGACAACTTCCACCTGCAAACGATGTCGGCGAAATCCCCCGACTTGTCGCGATTCTCATCCACAAGGCGTACGTCGCTGAAAAGGTGCCGGATTCCGAGCTGCGCCAGCTTCTCCTGCTGCCGGGTCGGATTGCCCTTGCTCACGAGAAACAGAAGCACGCCATTGTTCTTTAGCCATTCGAGAGTGGGCTCGACGTCGGGGAAAGGGGACATCTCCTCGACGACATCTTGCTGGTACGCGTTGCGGGCCGCAAGCGTCGCGTCGGTCGGCAGTCCGTGCCGTTCGGCCACGTGCTTGATGGCATCGAACTCCGGACCGTTGGAAGCGTACGCCTCCTCGATCTCGGTGTAAGCCCGCCCGACTGTTAGTTCCTCCGACGCATCCGCGAGAGCTTGTGCGGCACGGCGGCGTGCGGGTTCGACCAGCGTTCCCGTGCAGTCGAAAAGCGTGTCGTCGAGGTCGAAGATGACGGCTTTCGGCTTCATATCTCTGGCCTGCGTCTGTAAGAGATGTCAGCGTTGCTTAGCGGCGCTGTGGACGGAGGGATTATCCCACAACCGCAGGAATCGGTCAATTGCCACACATCATCGAAGCATGAAGCGAATAGTGAGCGCGGCGCCGGCGCTGATCGCGTTGTGCGTTGCGTGAAGCACGACGCAGGCGCTCACCAAGCGCGTTCTTGAATAAGTGTAGCTAAGAACTATGCCGAGGACGAAAAGCGGAAGGAAGTCGAACGGGTTCAGGTGCAGGGCGGCGAAAAGGAATCCGGTCACAATCATGCCGCCCGCTCTGCCGATCCGTCGCTCAAGCGAAGGGTATAGGAATCCCCGGAAAAGCAGCTCCTCACCCAGCGGAGCGAAAACGACAGCGGCTGCCAGCAGAATCCATATCTGCGAGGGCGGAATCTCCAGCAGATACGAGAGTGCGGGATGGTACACCCTTTCGAGGTCGATAAGGTCGAAGACCTTGCCCGACACCCATTCGGCCCCGAATACGAACGGCGCTGCAATCAGGAATCCTCTGACCCCATACGCCAGGCTCTTGCGAGCTGTTCGTCCCGAGTTCCGAGCCGAGAGTGGTGTCTGTCGGCCTCGCAGTCGCACGACGCAGGCGCAAAGAAGTATCGTGACCACATTCTGCCCCGAGGCCAGAAGCCCGAAAGTCGTTGGCTTAGGGAACCTATCCCAGATGGATGGGGTGATCTGCATGACGAGTTGCGCGATTGGCAGCAGACACAACGACGACGCCCAGATCTTGAAAAAGTCCCACAGGTTCCAGGGGGTTGGATGTGCCTTCAGCGCTGGAAGGAGAGGCCGCCGTTGCGTTGAGAGGTAAAGCAGCAGTACCGCGCCGGCCAGCGGCGGAACGAGACGAAAAGAGCCAAGCGCGATAAGGTGGACCAGGAAGCTGGAAGGGTCTTCAATCACTCGCGCCGCCAGCTCCTCCAGCAGCGGCGCCACGCTGTCGGTGGTGCGATCCATGAAGCCGCCGCTGGCAAGGCTCGCAATGAAGTAAGTGAGCCCGATGACGGACGGCAGAACGAACGGGCCTTCGCGCAGGAGGAGAGGGGCCTCCGGCTCCGGCGCGGCGTGCGGCGTATCGCTCACCTTACTTGCACCAGTAAGGTTCTGCGCCTGGGGCCGTCGAACTCGCAGTAGTAGATTCCCTGCCAGGTCCCCAGTGCCAGGCGTCCTTCCGCGACGATGACGGTCTCCGAACTCCCGATTATGCTGGCCTTTATGTGAGCCGCCGAATTGCCCTCGGCGTGGGTGTACCCAGCGTCGAACGGGATGAGGTCGTTCAAGCTGGACAGAATGTCTCGCGTGACTGATGGGTCGGCGTTTTCGTTTATCGTTATAGCTGCGGTTGTGTGGGGCACGTAAACCGTGCAGGTGCCCTCATTGATTCCGCTCTCCTCGACGACCTGCTGCACCTTGGCGGTAACGTCAATGAATTCGGTGCGCGACCCGGTGGGCACAGGGATTTTCTTGGTCATGTGGTTCGTATTCCTCCTCGGCGGGATTATTGCACAAGCTAATAGCGGGGTCAACGCGTTGATTTCGCAGCCGCAGGCTGGTTGAATATAGACGGATATCCAAGGGGTGCCGAGTGCTTGACGAGATCCTGACAGATAAGCGCATGGAAGTGGATAAGCGCAAGGCGGAGGTCGGCGTGGAGGCGATCCTCGCCAAGGCGATGAGAACGCCTCAGCCCAGGGATTTCCTTGCTGCCGTCTCCCGCCCCGGCCATCTGAACCTGATCTCCGAGATAAAGTACCGTTCTCCTTCTGCCGGAGCGATTCGGGAGGGGCCTTCGCCTGCGGAGGTCGCAGCGCTCTATGAGAGTTCCGGAGCGTCCGCGATATCCGTTCTCACCGACGAGAGACATTTCGGCGGGAAGCTCGATTTTCTCCAGGAAGCGAGGGAGGCGTCGACGTTGCCCCTCTTGAGAAAAGACTTCGTGGTGGATGAGTTTCAGATATACGAGGCGAGAGCGGCGGGGGCAGATGCCGTGCTGCTGATCGTGGCCGCTCTGGACGACGACAAGCTTAGGTGTCTCCTGGAGGCTGCCGGGGACGTGGGCCTTTCGGCGTTGGTGGAGGTGCACTCCGGCGACGAGATGAAGCGGGCGCTCAGTGCGGACGTTAAGCTCTTGGGCATAAACAACCGCAATCTGCAAACATTTGATGTGAACGTCGAGACCTCATTCGAGTTGATCAACGAAGTCCCCGCGGGCGTTACCGTGGTGAGCGAAAGCGGGGTCTCCAGCAGGGCGGTTATGGGGAAGCTCAAGGACGCAGGAGTCAACGCCGTGCTGGTGGGCGAGGCGTTGATGCGCGCGCGCGACATCGGATCAAAGGTGAGGGAGCTGATCGAGGGCTTGTGAGGGTCCCCTTTCAGGGTGTGCCGCTGACTCCCGTGCGCGATCTTCCCTGTCCGACTATTTCTTCCCGAACATCGCCTCAACGGTGCGGTTGAAGAAAAAGGCGGTCTCGTGCGCGTTTCTCCAATTGCCGTCGAGAAACGCCGCGTAGAACTTGGCGCGGACCATGCGAAGCATCCGCCGTTCTTCGGGACGGACGCCCTCCGGCCAACGCCCTTCGACGAGATGCTTGTGAGCGTTCAGCCAGAGCTCATACGCGGGCCAGAATTCATCGGGGAATCGCGGCAGTCTCTTCTTCATCGGCGGGAGTTTCGGAAACGCCGCGTGGGGTTCGTGCTGATACCAGAACGCGCTGCTGGAATAATCGTTCGCAAGGTCGTTGGCGTGGCCGTGCTCGACTGTCACCCGAACGGATTTCTGGAAGCAGACCGGGTCGAGAACGTGAAAGCGATACATGGACTGCTTCCCGCCCCAGTTGCGCTGTGAGACCATGTGGAAGCCCGTGTACGGACCGAAGTAGGCGTAGTTGGGGCAGGCGCCGCCGCCGAATATCTCCTCGGACCCCGTGCCGTGGTAGCTTGGCGGGAATGGCTCTCCGTCCACGAATATCATGTCGTCACCCTCGCCGTACCACCCTCCTTGGAGGTTGTCCACGTTGAGGAAAAACCCGACGTAGTTCCCGCTTCCTTTTGCGTCAAGAATGACGTAGTTGTCGTCGCCGGTCAGATTTACCCCCTTGGACTTCTTGGCGGGCACGGCCTCGGTCGGGTTCTCGCGCCGCCACTGGCAGTGGAATCTTCCCAAGTCGTCGGGGATTGACTCCTCCTCGTCGTAGTCGATGTGGAACCAGAAGCCCCCGAACATGAGGTCCGACTGATTCTCGACCTCGAATACAGCTCCGTCGGCGAACGGCATCGGAAGATATGTGTTGAAGCCGAAAGAGTTCCGGCTGTCGTGTCCCGGATTCAGCGTCACCGCCAGCGACTGGAACGGGGTAGGGATGCAGAAGCCCGTCCCGAATAGATCGCCGAAGGGTACCTCCACGCTGGGAGTTTTCTCCCCGTCCCAGTACATCCTTATCACTACCTTACGGTACTGGAGCGGGTCCAGGTCTATGGTCGTGATGTAGAGATGCTTCACGATGCCCGCGCCCTTGATATTTGCGATCACCTTCTTCTCTCCGGGTTCGAAATGAAGTGTGTCGCGGTTCCCGCCGGTCCTGTCCCAACTGGATACTCGTTTCGTGACTCTCTTCCGAATTGTCATCATCTCTCGGAGCATGGTATCGCCTGCGGATGACATTTGGCTGAACCCCCTTCGGCTAGCTGAAATAGTGGACGCTTTCCAGGTCGATGCCCAGCAAAGCGGAGCCGGTACGCTTCAGTTTGTCGGACGGGCCGAGGAAAGCGGAGATCGTGATCCTGTGGGATTGCCTCTCATTCGGCGTCAGAGTGGCGGCCGGAGCGTGACATTCGATCTCGGCGAATCCGCCCATCTCGCCGTCATCGTTGTACGTCTGCACCGCGTCTCCCTGCGCCGCATCCGTGCCCCAGGGCTTGTCAACGTACGCGCCCTTCGGGTCAACAGTGAACTGCTTGACCAGGAGCATCGGACTTGACCCTGCCGCACCCATGTAACCCACAGCGCCGGAAGCGATCTGGGGAGCTATCCCCATCTTGCCCCGTTTTGCGCCGTCGATCTTGAAAGTTATCGCGTTCTTGCCGAGCCAGCGTCTGTCCTCCGGGACCGGATCGAAGTAATCGGTGTACGCCGGGTTACCCTTGGTCGGGATAATGACTGTTCCCGGAGGGCTGATCTGGAGGAGGCTCCATATCCCTGCGCTGGGCAGGTCCTTCCCGAGGACCTTTCCGCCGACATTGCGGAGCGAATGAGTGACGTCGAAAGAGACTGCCTCCGTATCCGCCAGGTCGCCCTGTACCAATCCCCCAGGCGGGCCTTCGAGAATTGCTATCCTGCGGCGAAGCTCCAGGGAAAAAGAGTTCCCTTCCCTGTCAGTAATGTCGAAGCGATTCGAGAAAGAAAGCGCTTCACCTGCGTCCTCGACGAGCTGGTAGTCGCCGGGGTCCATCCGCTCAGGCACGAACCAGTCCTCCCGCGCGTCCAGGTAGAACCTGTCCTCCGGGGCCAGCCAAGTCCTGTGGCCGCCGACGTTCCAGTTTCTGGATGAGTCCGAGTGGAACGACTCCTCCCCAAGCTCCGGGTTGGTCCAGATGACGTTCGTGCCATCGAGCCCCTCGGGCGAGGCGCCCATCACCCTTGCCCCGAAGCGCCCCGAGACAATGATGCAAGGCCCCGCCGGGTCGCCCACCACCAGCGGCTTCTCGAGACGCGACAGGACCTCCCTCAGTGCTTTCAGCGTGGCGCTCATACCTCAACCTCTCCCTTCGGCGGACTACAGGTATCCGGTGGCGTGGGCTAGGTCCACGTACTTGTCTTTGAGCTGCTCGTAGAGGTCTCGGTAAATCTTGTAGAGCTTCATGTAGTACTTGTTGTTCTCAGGTATCGGATGGACCTCGTCGGTTACCTTCACCCAGTCTTTGACCACGTGGAAGTCCTTGAAAATGCCGACACCCACGCCGGCAAGCACGGCGTTGCCCACCGGAGCGCCCTTCGACTCTTTCATGTAGACGCCGTCGACGTTGAGAATGTCCGCGATGATCTGTCTCCACAGCCGGCTGTGCGCCCCGCCTTCGCCGATGACCATGGGCATCTTTATCTTCAGGCCGCTTGCCTTGATCAGCTCGAAATTGTGAAGAAGTCCGTAACCCACCCCCTCCATGAAGCCCCTGATGACGTGCGCCCGTGTATGCGCGAGAGACATCCCGAACAGGACCCCGCGAGCCAGCGGATCCCAGATCGGCGTGCGCTCTCCCATGAAATAGGGCAGCACGATGAGCCCATCGCTTCCCACGGGAACCTTTTCGGCCTGGAGGTTCATCATGTTGTACGCGTCCACGCCCAGTAGGCGCTGTGCCTCCATCTCGGCCTGGCCGAACTGGTCGCGGAAGTAACGGAAAAGAGCGCCGCACGAGACCAGCGCCGCAAGGGTCGTGTAGGAACGCTTCGAGTACGCTGTATGGACGATCGTTATCATGTGGCGCGTGAACTTCGGCTCGTCGTGAACGATCCCCAGAACGCCCGCGGTTCCCATAACAAGCGACGCGTCTCCCGGGTCCACGGCTCCGCCTGCCACCCATGCCGCGTTGCAGTCAACCGTTCCGGCGACTACAGGGGTCCCCGGAGCCAGGCCGGTCTGTTCGGCGGCTTCCCTCGTCACCTCGCCGAACACTTCCTCGCAGGGGAGGGGATCCGGCATCTTGTCGGGATCAATGCCGATCTCGGCCAGCAGATCCGTGTCCCATTTCTTCTTGCGCACGTCGAATGCGATGCCGATCAGCGACGCGTTCGAGTAATCTGTCACAGCCTTTCCGGTCAGCTTCATTGCAGGATAGTCGGCCGCCGTCTGCATCTTGTATGTCTCGTTGTAAAGGTCGGGTCGGTTGTTCTTCTCCCAAAGGAGCTTGGCGGTTGCGTAATACCCGTCAATGGGGTTCGCGCTCAGCTCGAACACGCGGTCTTCCCCAATCTTCTCCCGCATCCAGTCGCATTCCTTTGTTGCGCGGCGGTCCATCCAGATGTGCGCCATCTGGAGAGGTCGGAGCTTCTTGTCGACAAGGATGCACGCGGGAGAAAGCGCGCTTATGCTCACACCCTTGATGTCCCTCGGGTTGACGCGCGACTGCTGTATCGAATGCTGAATGGTGTGAGATACGGCGTTCCAGTACCATTCCGGATCATGTTCGGCCCAGCCGGGACGGGGGGTCATCAGCGGGTACTCGACGAAGTGGCTGCCCAAAACGTTGCCTTCCACGTCCATAACGACGGCTTTTGTCCCGCCGGTTCCCACGTCGCAGCCAACAAGGAAGTCCGCCATATTCTTCTCCTCCTCAGCCCGCCCTCGGGCCTACGTGCTTAGCCTCCGATATCGATTCGTCAACACGGCGTCTTGTGATAGGGATGATCCTCGTCCTGGATTTTGTATCCGATTCCGAGGCGGTCGCAGACCTCCACAAGTCCCGCCGTCTGGTCACCTGCGACTACTTGCATGTGGTTGCAGGGATGTTCCTGGAAGAGCTTCTCCATGGGAACGTTGAACCTGAAGAAGGCGTGCGGCCATCCCGGTGTGGTCGGGAAGGACTTCTTCGGCCGCCGGATGAACTCCCCTGGGACTATGTTCATCCAGTACTTCCCGCTCATCCTTCCCAATCGAGCCCCGGTAACGGGCCCGGGCGCGGCGTCGAAGTTCACGGTCGCTCCGCAAGCCGCGTAGAAGAACGCCTGCGAATCCAGGCTCGTCTTCTTTAGGTTCGCCACGCAGTCCTCGCTTCGCGTGGCAAACCACGGCGTGTGCGCGCCGCAGTTCACCAGATAGAGCACGTTGTGGTCTGGATCCAGGTGCCGGAAGTCGGCGAACATCGTCGGGAGACCCGTGAGCAGGTGCATGATCTGCTGGGTCATCGCCGCGTCCTTGTCGTCTTCGCAAGCGCAGACGACGATCTTCTTCTTCTCGCCGCCCGGGCCGACCGTGTCATTAGAAAACGCCTGCGTCAGGCACTGGGTGACGTTCCACTCGCTCATTTCCGTCTGGCACTTGACCCCGATGAAGTCCAGGCCATTCTCCTTGATGATATCCTCGGTGGCGTAGTAGCACGCGATCTGGTACTTCAGCTTGGACTCGTTGAATTTCCCCCCGTAGTGTATTCGCTTGCCTATGTGCTTCGTCAGGTGGTCGAAGGCTTTGGAAACCCGCTTGTCTAAGATCTCGACCACCTCGCTGTTCACGCCGTCGCTCCAGCGGATCATCTGGTTCGCGAGGCGGATTATCTCCGCCTGGCCTATCGGCTGGGTGTCGACGCCGAACACCTTTGCCCACTGGAGCGGGTCCGCCTCTGCGGTGACAATCTGAATGCTCCGGCCGCCTATCTCTCCGTAGATCTGGCCGCGCAGCCGCTCTATGGCATTCTGCGCCGCCTTGCCGGCGAGCTGCCTCTTGTAGGCAAACTCGCAGAAGCCTGCCAGCAGCGCCAGCTTCCGCTTGTCCTTGGCGAGGTTTTCGCTCCAGATGCGGAAATTCGAGATGCCGAGCTGGTCGAGGCCGCCGGCGCCAGCCATCCCTCCCACCATGCCCGGCTGCTCGGGCGCTAGGTTGGTGAGAATGGCGATCGGCGCGGATTTCCCCTTCTTCTCATGCGCCGCTATGAGCTGCTGCGCCACAAGCCGCGTAAGGCGAGGCGACGCCCAAACACTGTAGTTGAAAATGACGCCGTCGACGTCGGCATCTATGAGGGCGTTCGTCTGGCGGCGGGCTATCGCGGGGTTCCAAGCCATCTTGTCGCCGCCGGTGAACCCCTTCGCGCCATCGACGATGTTCACCCTGCCTGTACTGCGTATGGCCGAAAGCGTGCCAGCCTTGAGCGCCTGTGCGCCCTTCAGCGTCTCCTCCACAACGTGAGCGCGCTCGTCGTTGAAATCAATAAACCCTATGCGCGGCTTCCTCTCCATTTCGTCACCTTCCTCCCTATAAAGGCTTCGCAATTCACGAGTTACGGGTATGACAATCTATATTTCCCCATCGCTGCTGTCAAGCGATATGGGTTACGCCTCTTCCTGGTGCTCAATTACAACGAGCTGGTGGACATTCACCTCGGGGATCGTGAACGTCACCATTCCCTTTTTCTGCTGGAATGGAATCTCCTCGTTGCCGTTCAGCGGAAGCAAGACTCTCTTCACGCTGGAAAGGGAGATTGCCACACCGACATCGTAGGCAGGCCTGCGCTGTCCCGTCGGTTTACTTGAAAGCCCCACCCCCTCAAGCTCCGTGGCAATCAGATGCAGGAGGTATTCTCCTGGCCGCTGGTTGAGTACCACATCCAGCGGACCCTCCGCGGTGACGTCAATCGCCTGGTTAGGACAGATGTGGGATATCAGGTTGTTCAGGTACTTGCCCAGCAGCGAATAGTGCTTGAGCCAGTAAGCTCGGAAGGCCGGAAACGCAATGTACATCGCCTGGCCGCTGCCGTACGAATTGACTGAGACGGCGGCGTAGTCCGTCTTGAGTGCGGGGTCAGCCTGGCCGTGAGAGACCCACTGGGTCTCGCTTCGCTCCACACGCGGGTCGGTCAGCTTGGCGAGTCGCGTCGCCGATTCCGCGCGCGCGTACATGCCTCCCCAGAAGGTGTCGGCGGGAAGTCCCCCTGCCATTGCCAGCGTAGGATCGACCAGCAGTGGCATGGAGGGTAGACCCTCTGCTGTCTTTCCATCCGGCTCGATGTATCCGATGGAGTAGGGACGCTTGCCGTGGAGAAAGACTCCGAACAAATCCGACAGCACGGACTGGGGCTGTGCCTTACCTTCCGCGGTGTACGTCCCAGTCCGGAACGTGGCGATAACGCGCCCGCCGTTCTTCACGTACGCCCGAATCATGTCGGCTTCCGTCTCCGACAGATGGATTTGGTCAGGCAGTATCAGAAGCCGGTACTGCGAAAGTTGCGTGAGCTTATCTTCGGGAATGATGTCGAAGTGCCGGTGCGATTCGACGAGAAGCCGGCACGCGCCACGCAGTTCGGCCAAAAAGTCAATCTGACGTCCGTGGCCGCGGAGTTGGGACGAGGGTCCCGTCCATTCTCCCATCAGGTTGGACTTCATCGAATGCAGTATGGCGATGTTCGGGACGCCGCTCGCGCCCTTTATGAACGGCTCGAGGTCCTCAATGAACCGGAACAGCTCGGCGAGCTGATCGTACACTCCCTGCTGCAGCGAGCCGTCGGGCACTCCCTGATCCCCGAGGTTAACCATGCCGCCGTTGGCGAGTATCGTCGCTGCTTGGACCTTCTGGAAGTCCAGCGGCGCGAGGGTCCAGTCCGACCAGTGGTAGCAACCTCTCCGTATCAGAATTTCGTATGGTTTGCCGAGGTTCCGCATCCACCTGGAAGACCAGTCCTGGCGCTCCATGGAGAGCTTGTCCACCAAGGCATCGCTCTCTGCATCCGTATCGTACGGATTCCCGCCACCGTTCCAGATGATCGTGACGTCGGGCTTGATCGAATGGATTAGCTCCCGCGCGTCTGCTATGAAATCCCGGCGCATGATCCGGCAGAACTGCCTTATCCGCTTCAGGTCAGTGCTGCCCGCTTCAGGGGCCGTGGGAATCGCTGACCCGAAGAGCGCTTCAAACTTCTCCTGGCAAAACTGGCAGTAGCAGCCCAGTCTCGGGGGCTGGAGAATGTCGAGCCAGACGCTGTCGGGCTGGTAATTCTCGACTATCTCCCGCAGCGCCGCCAGACTGAAATCCCGATGGGGGGAGTTCATGCACACCCTCTTCCAGTTGCCGACCCTTTCCGGCTCGCCCGCTGCATTCAACTGGCGCCACTCGGGATGCTCCTCGGCATTTCGATTGTGCCATCCGATGCTGATATACGCGCAGACGCGAATCCCGTTCTCGTGAGCCAACCGAGTAAGCTCGCCGAAGTAGTCACCCTTCAGTCGAGCGTGCTTGTGTCCCACCTTCGTGTCGTAGAAGCAGCTTCCGTAGTGGTCGTTAGTCCACAGCATGATCTCGGAAGGGCGAACCCGCCGGATCGTCTGGAAGTACTTCTCGGCATCGAATTTCGAGAATCCGTCCTCCGGAAACTCCGGATTGTGGAAGTCGATGAAAAGGGTCCTATAGCATTCGTCGTATCGCATAGAGCTCCTCACAGATTGAGCCTACTTTTCCTCTTCGGGAGCGCCCTTCGGCCAGTCTCCCTTTGTGACGAGGTCCGCCAGCTCCTTTGCCATCTTGACCGGCTTGAGAGCGACCCGCACGGGTAGCGACATCGTGAATTCGGAGAGAGACTTGGCGGCAAGCTCCTTCTTCATCCTGAGCGGCTTGCTGAGGATCCTGTCCACCATTTCGTGTGCGTACAGCTCCAGCATACGCTTCCTGTCGACCTTTATCACTGTCCCGCAGACCTCGCAGCGCATTTCCTTCAGGTACTTCTCTCCGTACGCGACCATGTGCGGTGTCTCTTCGCGGCAGTGCAGGCAGAAGACGTCCATCAGAACCGATTTTTCGGTCATGGGCCACCTCGCTTTCAGGCGTAAACGTCTTCGAGCCGAGAATCCAGTCGGGGCTCGGGACTGTTCATGGCGAACTCCACCGCCGCCTCCATCTCATCGACGGCCTCACGGTGGATTGCGTCGGCCTCTTCGGCAGTCATCACTCCCATCTCTATCAGCTTCTTCCGAAGGCGCTCAATTGGGCAGCGATTCTTCCATTCTTTTATTTCCTCTTGCGTGCGATACAGGTTCGCATCGCTCTTCGAATGGCCCTTCCAGCGATAGGTCTGGCATTCTATCAGAGAGGGCCCTTCGGCGGCGCGTGCCCTTGCGACGGCGCGGGACACCGCGTCCGCAACGGCCAGAGCGTCGTTCCCATCCACCACTTCGCCGGGGATGCCGTAGGCGGCCGAGCGTGCCGCTATGCTCTCCGCCCGTATCGATTTCTTCACCGAGAAGGACATGCCGTAAACGTTATTCTCGCATATGAAGACCACCGGCAGTAACCATATCGAGGCCAGATTCACCGATTCGTGGAAGCAGCCCTGGTTGGATGCCCCGTCGCCGAAGAAGCACAGAGTCACCCGGTCGTTCTTCTTCAGTTTGAGCGTCAGAGCAGCGCCGACAGCCAACGGTATCCCGCCTCCCACAACCCCGTTCGCGCCCAGGTTCCCCTTGTCCACGTCGGCGATGTGCATCGACCCGCCCTTGCCCTTGCAGTAGCCCGTCTCCTTCCCGAAGAGCTCGGCCATCATTCGCTTCACGTCAGCCCCCTGGGCGATGCAGTGCCCGTGTCCCCGGTGCGTGCTGGTTATGTAGTCGCCTTCCTCAAGGTTCACGCACGCGCCGACGGCCGTTGCCTCTTCGCCGATGTAGAGGTGCGTGGTTCCGTGTATCATCGCTCGCGCGAAGAACTCATCCACCTTCTCTTCGAAGTGGCGTATGAGAAGCATCTTCTTGTACATGCCTTTGAGCGTGTCGGGGGAGAGTTCCATCTCAGGCTAGTCCTCCTCGGGGACGACGGCGGACTTTATCCCGTCGTGCTTCACTATCATCTCGAGCGCCTCCGCAACCCGCGACAGCGGCAGCGTGCGAGTTATGAAGGCCGCTGCGTCTATCTGGCCGCGGGCGATCAAGTCCAGAGCGCGCCGCACGTAGTACGGTGTGTGGTGGTAGATCCCCTTTATCGTCAACTCCGAATAGTGGAGCAACTTGGTGTCGACCGTTATGCTGGTTCCCGGCTTGCAGCCGCCGAAGAGGTTGATTATCGCTCCCTTTCTCCCCATTAGCAGGCTCTTCTCCCATACCTCCGGCACGCCCGTCGCCTCGATGACAACATCCGCGCCTCGCGAGTCCGGGGTCCGCGCCCTAACCGCCGCCACCTGGTCATCGGCTTTGGAAGCATCCACGATCTCATCCGCCCCAAGGGACTTGGCGACATGGAGCCGCTTCCGAACGACGTCGCTGGATATCACCCACGCGCCCTTGAGCTTCGCAAGCTGCACGAAGAAGAGGCCGATCGGCCCGGCGCCGTTGACGACCACGACGTCGCCCACACGAATGCCCGACTCTTCGGCCCCGTGGACGGCGCACGCGAGCGGCTCAACCAGAGCCGCGTGCTCGTAGGGGACTCCCTCCGGGATTTCGAGCAGATTCTGCTGAACGATCCGGGCCGGTATGGAGATGTACTCCGCATAGGCTCCGTTTATGTAAAGCACGTCCTCGCACATGCTTTGGCGGCCGAGCTTGCAGTAGAAGCAGCGATTGCAGGGGGCGGAGTTGGCCGAAACCACTCTCATCCCCCGCGTGAAACCCTCGACCCCTTTCCCCACTTCCGCGACGTCGCCTGCGAACTCGTGCCCGAAAATGGCCGGCGGCTTGATCATCGTCGGATGGCCGCCCCTCAGGTAGACCTTCGCGTCGGTGCCGCAGGTCAAAGCGGCCCTCACCCTTACGACAACTTCGCCCGGCCCCGCCTTGGGAACCGGTCTCTGCTCCATTCGCACGTCTTCGGGACCGTAGAGCACCGCAGCATGCATGGTCTCTTTGACCATCGACTCACCTCAAGGATTGATCACTATCTTAAGTGACTCTTGCGCGTCGACCGCAAGGTGGAAGGCTTTCTGCAATTCCTCCAGCGGCAGGCAGTGCGTGATTAGCCCTGCCGTGTTTATCCGACCTGAATGGATCAGACGAAGAGCGGCGCGAAGGTCGGGAGGTGTTGATGAGTAACTGCCGACCAGTGAGATCTCGGAGTGATAGATCAGGTTCGGATCTAACTGCACCACCGATCCCGGCGGACACTCGGCGAAGAAATTCACCACGCTTCCCTTCTTCGCCATGAGCAGCGCCTGCTCCTGTGCCTTGGGGCTGCCCACCGCCACTATGACCACGTCCGGGCCGCCGGACGTGAGGTCTTTCACCCTCTGAGCCGGGTCCTCCGATGAAACGTTCACTGCCTCGTCTGCCCCTAGCTCCAGAGCGGCATCAAGGCGGCGCTGGACCAGGTCGGTAACCACGATCTTGGCGGCTCCGACGGTTCGTGCGAGTTGAGCCAGGATCAATCCTGCCGGTCCCGCCCCGATAACGGCCACGCTGTCGCCGGGGCGAATGTTGCACCTGAGGATGCCCCTAAGGCAGCACGCGGTCGACTCGGCCATCGACGCCGCCTCGTAGGACAAGTCGTCCGGGATTATCTGCATGCTCTTCGCCACGCTGGCGGACGCAACCCGCAAGAACTCAGCAAAGCCCCCGGGCTCGATGTTGGACGGGCGGAAGGCTTCGCACATGGTGTGATGGCCATGGCGGCAGTAGTCGCAGACAAAACAGGGAATGTGATGGAGCAGCACCACGCGGTCGCCTTTCTTGAACGCGGAGACGCCTGCTCCGACCTCCTCGATGTCCCCGGCGACTTCGTGTCCGAGAACAACCGGCGGTTCAACCAGGCAATGACGATACTTCGCTATGTCCGTGCCGCACAGACCGCAGGCGCGCACGCGAATCAGCACTTCGCCGGTGCCCGCGGACGGCTTGGGGAGATCCTCGATCCGAACGTCATCGGGACCGTAGTAAACTCCGGCCTTCATCTACGTCTCTTCCATCAGCTTCTTTGCGGCTTGGGCGATGTCGCCCGCCTGCGGCACCGTGGCCGCTTCCAGATTGCGATTGTACGGAATGGGCGTGTGTGCCCCGCCCAGGCGCTTTATCGGGGCGTCGAGGTAATCGAATGCCTCGCTCTCGCATATCATCGCCGCCAACTCGGCACCCGGTCCGTAAGATTTGGGGGACTCGTGCGCGATAACCACACGTCCGGTCTTCTTGACGGAATCGATTATGGTGCGCCGGTCCAAGGGGTACAGCGTCCTGGGGTCGACCACCTCAAGGCTTATCCCTTCCTCGTCCAGCATTTCCGCCGCCTTAAGTGCCCGAACGATCATCTGAGACGTGGCTATGCAGGTCACATCCGAGCCATTCCGCTTCACGTCCGCGACACCCAGCGGCACCGTGTATTCACTCGTGGGGATGCGTTGCTTCTCCTTATACAGCAGCTTGTGCTCGACGAAGATCACAGGATTGTCGTCGCGTATCGACGATTTGAGCAAGCCCTTGGCATCGTAGGGGGTCGATGGCATAACCACCTTCAGCCCCGGGACGCTGGTGACCAAGGCTTCCAGGCTCTGAGAATGCTGTTCCGCAGCGCCTGTACCCGATCCGGCAGGGGTCCGAAGCACCATGGGCACCGAGGCCTTGCCGCCGAACATGTAGCGGATTTTGGCCGCCTGATTCACAAGCTGGTCCATGGAGATCGTGATGAAATCCATGAACATGATCTCGGCGACCGGCCGCATGCCTGTGACCGCTGACCCGATCGCGGCTCCCGCGATTGCCGCCTCGGAGATTGGCGTGTCCCTTACGCGCTCTTCCCCGAACTCCTCCAGAAGCCCCCTGGTGACGCTGAAAGCGCCACCATATACTCCGATATCCTCCCCGAGGAGAAAGACGCGCCCGTCCCGAAGCATCTCTTCACGGAGTGCTTCGCGAACGGCCTCAGCGAAGGTCACTTCGCGCACATTCTCCTCCCTGGAGGGCATTTCAGGGCTCCTAAAGGGATCTCGGCCAGCCCAGAAGCTTTCCGAAAACCCAATCATAATCCAGCCCGCGGGGGGAATCAACACCGAACACCGGTGGGGGCGCCTCGGCGCTCTTTCGTCCGATCCCGTGATTGACATCGTCAGCGCGAGGGGGTAGAAGAGAAGTTCCGCAGATGTGCGGAGCTGCGGGACCGGGCCGCGATGCCTCTGCGCGGTTCCGGGCGCTCCCAACGAAGACACACAGAGGGCTCACCATAGAGAAGCGGTTGCCTAGGAGGATGCGTACATGCTCAAGCTGGGCCTAATCGGTTGCGGAAGAATAATGCAGAACGGCCACACCCCTGCTCTGAAAAAGCTCGAAGATAAGTATCAGGTCGTCGCAGTGGCGGACCCCTCCGAGGAGCGCACCAAGACCATCGGGGAAGCCGTGGGGATTGACGCCGGAAATCGGTACTCCAGCTACGAAGAAATGCTGGACAAGGAATCACTTGACGTCGTGGACATAGCTACTCCGCATTTCCTTCACAGAGAGCCGGCGGTAGCGGCCGCCAACGCGAAGGTTAACGTGATAACCGAGAAGCCGGTCGCCAGGAATCTCGACGAAGCGGACGAAATGCTCGCCGCCTGCACTGATAACGGCGTGCGCCTCGCCGTCCTTCACAATTACAGGTACCAACCGCTCATGCAGAAACTCTTTGAGCTCGTCCGGACCGGTGCGATAGGCGACCCCTTCATGTGTCGTCTGGAAGGTATGGGTGGCGGATACTACAAAGGCACGGAGGAGTACGACCCAAGCTGGCGGGCCGACGCCCGGGGCGGAGGCGGCTGCCTTATCGACAACGGCTATCACTTCGTGTACATCTTCAGGGAAGTGATGAACTCGGCAATGACCAGCGTCTACGCTCTGACGGGAACCTACACGCTCCCTATTGAGGTGGAGGACCTTGCCACGGTCTTGTGCGGGTTCGAGAACCGCGGAATCCTCAGCCTTCAGGCCGGTTGGTGCGTCAAGGGAGGAGGCCAAAGAGTCTTGGAGGTCTTCGGCACGCAGGGGGTGATCAGCTTCACCCGCTTCGAGCAGCAGCCCGCTCTCTATCAAAACTCAACGGGCGAATGGACCTTCCCCGAAGTGCCCGAGGCCAGACAATCGGGGTTCGTGGGGATATTCGCTGACATCGCTGACGCCCTCCAGAACGACACAGAGCTGACCGTCGACGGTCAGGAGGCGAGAAGGAACCTGGAAGCGATAGAGGCTGCCTACAAATCCGGTCGGACCGGTCAGGCGATAAGAGTTGGCATCGCGCCTCCCGTCATCTAGCCGGGAGGGGTTCACTTCACGCTTATGGCGGCGTAGCCGACCACCTGCGAGTAATCGCCCGTCACGTCGCCGCTCGTCGCGTACTTGACGAGGGTGGCGCTCGTCGCGCCCAGTTCCTTGCACGCGACCAGCATTGCCGTCACGGGAGCAACGCCGCACATGGAGATCCGCTGCGTCTTCACCGTCTCCCACAGGCCATCCGGGTCCAGGTCGAGGATTCGCCCGATTGCCTGCTTGTCCTTGGACTCGGCCGATTCCTTTACCTCGTAATGGGTCATGTCGGAGCTCGCAAGCACCATCGCCTCCGAGCCGGACTTGCGTATGGCGACGGCGATCGCGTTCCCCAGTTCCTTGAGCTGGCTGAGGTCGTTGGACATCAGCGCGATTGCCACGACCTTCGCACCGGGATTGCCGAACTTGATGAAGGGAAGCTGGACCTCAGCGGAGTGCTCGTGGGCGTGTGCAACGCGGTCGTCGTCGAGCCCTGGGAACGACGAGTGCAGGGCCTCGAGCAATTCGAGATCCGTGGCAACTTCCCCCAGCGGGGTCTGCCAATTCTCCGAGCAGGAGGCAAAAGCAGACCCGAGTCCCGTATGGTTAGGTGCCAGCACCACCACCGTACTTGGGACATCGATCTTCGAGAAGAGCTGACCGGCGACGGGACCCGAATAGATGTATCCCGCATGCGGCGAAACCGCTCCCAACACTCTTTCGACCGGCGTGCCTGTTCGGACGAGAGAGCTAAGCTGCTGCACAAGCTGCTTCTGATCGGCGGGATAAAAGGAGCCGGCGACCACGGCGCGTCTAACCATCTTCTCCCCTCCTTCCCCTATCGGGGAAGTTCAATGCCCACGCACTTATGCTGGCTGAGGATGAAATCGATCAGCTCATCCTTCGAGCGGGCGATGAATTCGTAGGTCAGATAGTCTGGCTTGATCCGTTTGACTATTCTTCCGAGGGGTTGGTCACAGAAGGCGTGGTGCTCGTCTATTGAGAGAGCGTATTCGTACGCCACGTCGTACTTCTCTTCGTATGTCGACGCGCGCTGGAAATCCGCCAAGGCTTTCAGCCCCGTGGCGAGCCCGGTCCGGCGCGTTAACGATTTCTGCAGGTGGACGACACGAATGTCCTTCACCAAGTCGCCCAGTTCGTCCAGCGTTTTCTCCACGAATTTCAACGCTTCCGCTTCATTTACCAGCTGGGGATTTGAGTTCATCAGATGCCCTGTGTCGAGAACGAACCCTTTTCGCGGCTGCCGCAGGGAGTCCAGGAACCCCCGTGTCACCGAGGCGTCGTTGAAACGCAATCCCGGCCACCAGCTGTTCTCAAACAGCACATTGACTTCACTCCCAGTGCCGTTGAGGGAAGCGTTGGCGAACTCAGCCGTGGCCTTCAACACGTCTGCATCCTGCTGGACGAACTGGAATGTGAACGCCTCCTCCAGAAACACATGGTCGGCATGAAGGACCACATAGTCGGCCTCAAGTCTCCCTGCAAGCTCGGCGCACCACTGGTGCGTTCTCACCATCGAATCGCGCGTATCCCCCCCGAAGTAGCGGATGGCGTTCTCCCTGCCCCCGATTTGCTGTTCCAGCTTCTTCCAGTCGCCGCGCCAGAAAAGGAGCCAGGACATCCAAAATGGGAAATGCACTCCCTTGACGAGCCCTTTCGGGGGAAGATTGATGTCCTGCGTCGGCTGCGACTCCTTAATCATGTACTCTATGCCATCGAAGCCGTATTCCCCCACGAACTCCTCAACTGCGCCCCAGCTGTTGCCCAGCAGCTCCAAGTTGCCGCCAACACTAGGGAAGTTCAGCAGTATCTTCAATGAATGCTTCCTCGTCCATTATCTGGGTCGCCGTCTGCGGTCGAACCGGCACCAAAATGCCTAGGATACATCCCCGCCATTCAGAGCGCAACCTCCATATTCTCGCGCGCAGCGAACACCGTTAGCGGATGCGACGATACCTTCGATGCATACTCCCTGGCTCTTGCTTCGATCTCCTGCATTTGCGAATCCGTGCGCTCCGGGTCATGATGTGTGATGGCTAGCTGCTTCGCCTCCGCTTCGACGGCAAGCTGTACGGCCTGCTCGTACGTCATATGCCCCCAGCCCTTCTTATATTGGTACTCCTCCGGAGTGTATTGTGCATCAGCGACGATCAGATCGGCCCCCGAAGCGAATTCCACCACGTGTCTATTCTGCTCCTCCACGGTCTCCGCCACCTCGTCCTCCCCGAACATCTGAGTGGTGTGTTCGTGACCGTCTGTGACAAAATCGTAGAAGGGTTCGTGATCTCCGGTAAAGACGACGCTCTTCCCGGAATCGGAGAGCCTGTATGCAAGTGACAGGACGGGATGGTTCGTGTTCATAGCCCTCACGGTGACCGAGTCCACGGTGAAGGAGTCCCGGTCGACTTCATCGTATTGGATCGACGCCGGAAGGAGTGAGGCGCGCACCGGGAAGTAAGAGTATTTCATCTGGTTGGAAACGATCTCCTCCAACGTAGAGCCGAAGTGACCCCGCCCATGCAGCCACAGCCTGGTTCGCGGGTCGTACATCGGGGAGAAGAACGGGAAGCCGCACAAGTGGTCCCAGTGCGTGTGAGTGATCAACAGGTGAGCGTGCACGGGTTGGCCGTGACGAATCAGACTGTTGCCCAGACTTCGTATGCCGGTGCCTGCGTCGACGACTATCAGCGTATCGCCGACTCTGACTTCGGTGCAGGACGTATTGCCACCGAACTCCGCGGTATCCGGCCCCGGGACCGGAACCGACCCGCGGACTCCCCAAAACTTGATGACAAAGCCGCTTCGCTCCTCAGCGGGCGACATCCCGAATCACCTTCGTTCCGACCGTTCGCAGGTGGTCTCTGAACGCCACGAGTGCTCCCGAGTCGGACCCCCGAGATCTGGTTCCTGTTCTCTTGATTCTAGCGTCGTCAAGGCGGGAATCAAGGCAATTTCGCTAGTTGCGAGTAGACTTGCGCCGGGGCGCCGTTGTGGAGCCCTAAGTGCGGATATATAATTCCAGAATGTCTATTGAGACGGCTGAGAAGAGTGATTCGTTTCAGGGCACCCGTCGCACCAGGAACCCCATCCGTAGGCTTTACGACTGGGTATTGGGTTGGGCGGATAAGCCTCACGGCGCGTGGGCACTGGCGGCGCTTTCGTTCAGTGAGGCGTCGTTTTTTCCCGTGCCGCCGGATGTGCTTCTCATCGCGCTCGGGCTTTCGCGGCCGCGCAGAGCCTTCTGGTACGCGACGATCTGCTCCTTGGCGTCGGTCGCGGGCGGAATCGCGGGCTACTTGATCGGATGGAAGCTCTATGATTTGGTGGGACAGCCAATCATCTCGTTCTACAATCTGGAGCACAAGTTTGCGGACATCACCCTCTGGTTCGATAAGTGGGGAGTGTGGATGGTTGGAGCAGCGGGGTTCACTCCTATCCCCTACAAAGTCTTCACTATCGCCTCCGGAGTCGTGGGGCTCAACTTCTGGCTGTTTCTGGCAGCGTCGGCCATCAGCAGGTCGGCGAGATTCTTTATCGTGTCAACTCTGATCAGACTCTTCGGCGAGAAGGCACGGAGGTTTATCGACAAGTACTTCAACCTGCTCACTCTTGTCTTCGTCGTCATGCTGGTGCTGGGATTCTTGGCCATACGGCTTCTCAAGAGGTGACATTTGGTGGCGGGAACGATCACCTGGAAGGAATCCGTCTCCGTCATCGGGGGCAGTAGCTGTTCTGATGATGTCCGTCAGGCGGCTGAGGAAGTGGGGTACCTTCTGGCCCAGGCAGGTAAGACAGTGATCTGCGGGGGGCTTGGCGGGGTTATGGAGGCAGTGTGCAAAGGAGCCAGAAGGGGAGGGGGATTGACGATCGGCGTACTGCCGGGCTCCCGGCTGGATGACGCAAACCCTTACGTCGACATTCCCATAGCCACCGCAATGGACGACGCGCGGAATCTCATCGTGGTTCTCTCCTCTCGAGTGGTTGTCGCCATCGACGGAAAACTCGGGACTCTTTCGGAAATTGCCCTGGCGCTGAACAATAATAGAGAAGTTGTTGCCCTCGGCACTCCCGAACTCGACCCGAAGTGGCTCTCGGGGAAAGGTGAGTTTCACCGGGCAGAATCGCCAGCCGAAGCCGTCGAAAAAGCGCTGGAGCTTGCTGGGAAATGAACGGTCTTAAGAAAGCGGCTCTTCTTCTCTTGGTTCTTGCTCTGCCGGTGTGCGCTCGTTGTGCCGAAGCCGCTCCGGAGATGCAGATCCGCGAACCCGCCTTCGCAGGGTCCTGGTATCCCTCGGACAAGGCGAGTTTGGAGAAAATGCTCGAAGACTTTCTGGCTGAGGTCCCCCAAACAGATAGGCCGAAGCCCATCGCACTGATATCCCCACATGCGGGCTACATGTACTCCGGTAGGTGCGCCGCCTACGGCTTCAAAGCCGCGGGCAAACACAAATACGACCGCGTTATCGTTCTTGGGCCGACCCATTCAGTCGCCCTACGCGGGGCATCCATTGCCAGCTACACCCACTATCGAACGCCGCTTGGCCTTGTGCAGGTTGACAGACAGGCATGCGATGCCCTCATGAAGAGTAAGCTCTTCCAATCGGAGAACCGGGCACACCAGCGTGAGCACAGCGTCGAATCTCAGATTCCGTTTCTCCAAGAAGTTCTTGGCGACTTCAAGCTCGTCCCCATCGTGGTTGGCGATATCAGCCTCGACGAGGCGCGGCGAATCGCCAAGGCCCTCAAGCCCTTCGCGGACGAGAACACACTGGTGGTCGTCAGCAGCGACTTCACTCACACCGGTTCCCGGTTCGGCTACGTGCCCTTCAAGGAGAACGTAAGGAAGAATCTGGAGGCACTCAACAGGGAAGCGGCTCAGGAGATCATGAGTCTTGAGCCTGAGAGATTCGCCGCCTTCCTGCAGCGAACGCACGCAACCATCTGCGGGCGGTTGCCGATTCTGATCCTCATGGCGCTTCTCGAAGATCGGAAGTCCGATATTCATGCAGAGCTGCTTCATTACAGCACGTCCGGCGACATGACGGGGGACTACGACGACTGCGTGGCTTACGAGTCGATAGCGTTTTTCGAGCGCAAACATGATGAGGTGGCCGGTTCAGGTCGCCAAGGAGCGGTGAAGATGCTTACGGAAGAGGGGCGAAAGAAGCTGTTGCAGATTGCCAGGAACTCCGTCGAAGCTGTCATACACGGGCAGCCGACGCCGAGGGTCACAGCCGATGAGCCTGAGCTTCAGGAGAAGTGCGGCGTATTCGTTACGCTCAAGACGAGCGGCCGTCTGCGCGGCTGCCTAGGGCAGTTCACCTCGGACCAGCCGCTATGGGAGCTGGTTGACCAGATGGCGAGAGCGTCAGCCACGCAAGACATCCGGTTCTTGCACGACCAGCTGCGAGCCGACGAGCTCGACGAGCTGAACATCGAGATATCTGTTCTCTCGCCGCTGGAGAAGATGGACGACCCCATGGGTCTCGAGCTGGGCAAAGATGGCATCTACGTCAAGCGTGGCGCGAGGACCGGCTGTTTTCTCCCTCAGGTGGCGGCCGAGATGAATTGGAGCAAAGAGGAATTCCTTTCCTACTGCTGTGCGCACAAGGCCGGGCTGCCGCCGGACGCGTGGAAGGACAAGGATACGGAAGTGTACTGCTTTAAGGCGGAGATCATTGAAGAGGGTGAGTAATTCCTCGCACTGACTGACCCGTAATTGCGTCGGACACTTGCTCGCCGGTTCACAGAGCGGACACCATTTGTTGCCAAAGGGGGACTCATTGCCACAGAAGGTTGTTGTCGCCATGAGCGGCGGCGTGGACAGCAGCGTTGCCGCGTACCTGCTCAAGGAGAGCGGGTACGAGGTGACAGGGCTGTTCATGAGGAGAGGGGACTGCGTGGACGGCAGAGGCAAGGGGGCTTCTCGCATCCCTCCCGACTCGGCCGACGCGAAGCTAGTTGCCGACAAGATCGGGGTTCGCTTCTACGCGCTTGATTTCTCCGCCGAAATCGACTCCCTCATCCGGTATTTCTGTGATGAATACGGCAAGGCCCGCACGCCGAACCCCTGCGCGGTGTGCAACTCGAAGCTCAAATTCGGCCGCCTTCGTGAGTATGCAGACTCAATCGGTGCCGATTACCTGGCGACCGGCCACTACGCCCGAATCGAAGAACAGCAGGGACGCTGGCTCCTCAAGCGGGGGGCCGACGCGGAAAAGGACCAGTCATACATGCTCTTCGGCCTCACGCAGGAACAGCTCTCCAAAGCGATCTTCCCACTGGGAGAACTCACCAAGGCCCGAGTGCGCACCATCGCACGCGACCTGGGTCTGCGCGTGAGCGACAAGCCGGAAAGCCAGGACATCTGCTTCGTGCCGGGCGGTGACTACCGTGCACTGCTGCGTGACAGGTGCCCCGCAGCGCTCAAGCCCGGCCTGATTGTCGACACCAGCGGACGGGCGGTGGGCCGCCACAGGGGGCTTCCTTACCACACCATAGGACAGCGGCGCGGCGTCGGCATAGCGATGGGAGAGCCGCGGTATGTGGTGAGGCTGGATGCCGAAAAGAACGAAGTAGTTATCGGCGGAGAAGAGGACCTGCTTCGCCGCGAGCTGGTTGCCACGGGCCTCAATTGGATTGCGTTCGAGGAGCCGACAGGCGAAATCGAGTGCGAGGCGCAGATTCGCTACAGGCACAAGCCCACGAAGGCCACGGTGGCCCAGGAAGACGGGCGTGCGCGCGTTGCCTTCCACTCGCCTGAAAGAGGAGTGGCCCCCGGCCAGGCTGTGGTGTTCTACGACGAGGACCTCGTCTTGGGCGGGGGATGGATCGAGAGCTAGGGGAAGAGAGGTCTGACCTCACCCGCCAGGTAGAGCGACCCGGTGACGCAGACCAAATCGGTGGGCCGTGCCAGGGACAGCGCGCTCTCAAGAGCCTTCATGGGTTCGGCGACATCGGTCACGTCGGCCTCGGTGTGGGTCCGGGCAAGTTCGGCAAGCTCACTCGGAGGCATCGCTCGGGGGTAATCCACCGCCGTGGCGACGATGTGGTCGGCCCCCGACAGTTCCTTCAGCGCGGCCGGGATGTCCTTGTCTTTCATCATTCCCAGAACGATTACGCAGCGCTCGTAGCTGAGAGACCCCCTGAGCGCCGACATGAGGGCTCGCGCAGCGGCTGCGTTGTGCCCGCCGTCGATGACGACGAGGGGACGCGACGAGACGACTTCCACGCGCGCCATGAGCCTCGTCTGCCGCAGTCCCCGTCGGACAGCCTCCTCTTCCAGCGGAAAACCGCTAGCTTCAGACACAAACTTGCTCAATGCGATCGCAAGAGCCGCGTTCAGCGCCTGATGCTTCCCGAGGAGCGGAAGGAAAAGGTCACGGATCTCGAACCAGGGACTCCTCACCGAGAACCCCACGCCCGTTCCCATTGTCCTGATCCGCTCCACCTCTATTTCTTCCCCCACAAACCACATGGGAGCGGCGAGCTCGCGTGCGCGCGCCCGGATCACGTCCCTCGCCTCTTCCTCTTGTGCCGACGATACCACGGGGATCCCTTCCTTTATGATCCCCGCCTTTTCCCGCGCAATCTTCGCCAGCGTGTCGCCAAGTAGCTTCATGTGGTCGTAATCGATCCTCGATATCCCGCACACCACGGGGGAAGCAACGTTCGTTGCGTCGAGTCTTCCGCCCAGCCCCGTCTCCATTACAGCAAAGTCGACCAACTCCGACTGGAAGTGGAGCCATGCGAGTGCAACCAGCGCTTCGAAGAACGTCGGCGATGCGGTGCGGCTGGTCTTCTTCAGCCGGTCGACGACGGGCCGGATCCGGCTGATCAGCTTCCGCATTTGCTCCTGGTTGATCCAAGTGCGGTTTATCGATATTCGCTCTTCCCACGCCAGAACGTGGGGCTTTGTGAATAGCCCGACCTTGAGCCCGTGGTTTCGGAGAATCGACGCCAGGATTGTGGACGTAGACCCCTTGCCCTTCGTGCCCGCTATGTGTGCGCACGGCATTTCATGCGGGGCCCCAAGCTCTTCCAGCAGCTTCTTCATGCCCTCAAGGCTGAACGTCACGTCGCTGTACTTGTGCGGCACCACCCGCTCGTGGTTTGTCAGCCCTGTCAGGTAGGCCATTGCGTCTTCGTATGTAAGGAATTCGCCCGTTTCGTTCTCGAATGGGTTCGTAGGAATGACGGAGGCCATATGCAGCTTTCTCCGGTAGAATATGGGTAGGGCAAGGGGGCGCCCGTGAGAGAATCGCAATCCCAAAATATATCCCGGCGCAAGTCGCGGCGTCAAGGCTTGCTCACGCACAAAGAGCACGTCCGCCTGACTATTCTGGCCGTGCTGCTGGTGGCCCTGCTGCTGGTCGGGCGCGAGTTGGGTTGGAGATCCAAGAGAGTTTCGACCAGACCCTCTGTTCCGGAAACCCGCGCTCCGTTCCCGGACATGACCATGCTGGAAGCAGTTGCGGCCGAGGACTATCAGAAGCTTGGCGTGGAAGAGACGCCCGAGACGTTGCGGATTCTGCTCGAATGGGCAGCCAACGGCGGGCCGGGGGCGGAATCGTCAGTTTACACGTCGTACGCGGATTTGGTTGAGTTCCCGGACAAGTACAGGGGCGAGGGTGTCATTATCGAGGGACAGGTAATGAGGATGGCCGAGGGCACGGTTCCCGGGGTTGCGTCCGAGGGGCAGCTTATGGATGTCGGAAGGCAGATGTACAGCTTCTTCGCAGCCGGGGATCTCGGCCTTGCGGAGGGTGCCCAGGTCCGGCTATACGGCATCTTCTACAGGATTGCTGGCTACGAGAACCGCAAAGGGGGGTTCGAGGTCACTCCGGTGGTCGTTCTGTGGGGGGCGGAGCCGCTGGAAGAAGGCGCGCCGTGGTGGAAATGGGGCGGCGCGGCCATCGCGATAGCGGCTTTTCTGCTGGTTGGCATCTTTCTCGTATCACGTTATGAGGCGCGGGACCGCATCAGACTTCGCCAAGAAGTGGCCAGACGCCGTTCGGAACGGTCAAACGGATCTCCTCACTCCGCCGTATAGATACACGGAGAGCCATCGATGGGATCAGAAAACCTGAACGTTGCCGGGACGGGGACAGGCGAGAGGATTCCCGACGAAGAGAGCCTCATAAGGCTATGCAGAGTGGGCGATGAAGCGGCTCGCGAGGAGTTGGTCCATGTCCACAGCGGGAGGGTCTTCAGAATCGCTTTCCACCTGCTGGGGGACTACGAAGCGGCGCTTGATGTGGTCCAGGACTCGTTCGTTAGGCTCTTCCAGGCGATTTCCAGGATAGACCCCAAACGCGGCGCTTCGGCATGGCTCAATCGTGTCGCCGTGAACTTGGTAATTGACAGGTTGAGGAAGAAGCAGCGGAATGGCGCCGAGGTAGCCCTGCGGGGGGAGACTCGAGGACCCGACAGGGAGCCGTCGGAAATTGCCGAAAGAGAGAGCCTTAAAAGAGATGTCTGGAAGGCGCTTGGAGTCTTGCCGGAGAAGTACCGCGTGGCGCTGGTGATGAGGGAGATCGAGGGAATGCCCTCAAAGGAGGTCGCGAAAGCGATGGGGTGCAACGAGGCGACCGCCAGGTGGCGTGTGCACAAGGCGCGTCGGTTGTTCAAAGAGGTGTGGGAGAGGGAAGGTGGCTTTGACCGATATCCCATCGGAGAAGAAACGTGAACGTTCGCTGCTGGATAGTCAGGCGCAGGCTCGATTCCCTTGCATCCGGGGAGCTTCGTGGTCGCCGGGCGGAATCGATCCGCAGGCATCTGAAAGTTTGCAGCTCGTGTGCTGAGGAGTTCGATAGGATCTCAAGCGCGCTAAACGCTCTTCGGAGCGTGGGCCAAGACGTCAAATGGGGCCGGGCAGCCAGCAGCGAGAGCTGGCACGGCATACGCGAGCGGCTGGCCGTAGGCTGGCACGAACAACCGGCCTTCCGCCCGCTTCCACTGGCAGCGGCCGCCTTCGGCACGATACTGATTGTCATTGGTATATTGGTGGTGATCAGCCCGGGAGAGGAATCCGGGCCCGAAGTCGCGCACGAAACTGCGAAACCCTTACCCGGTGAGACCTTTGTGGCGTTACCCGAAGGAATACGCGTACCCGTCATGCAGGAATACACTCTCGAAGCAGTGCCGGTTTCCTACGAAGTTGAGTGGGGGAGGTTCTGACGATGAGACTGCACGGGTTGGCGCTCATTGTATCTCTTTGCGCGCTTGCGGTTACTGGACTTCTGCCCGTTGGTCGCGCAGCTTCCACTGAAGACCGGGAGGCGGTGATTGCATCGGTCTCCGACTCCGTGGTGTCGGTGGATTCGCACAGCCCCGACGGGCGAAGGCTAACTGCGTCCGGGGTCATTTGGAACCGGGAGGGCAACGTGGTTACCGTGGCGGCTATAGTCGGGAGTGGGGAGCGGTTCGACGTAATCACCCGGTCAGGAGACAAATTCACTGCCCAACTTGTGGGCGTCGACGCGGCAAGCTCGATTGCTGTGCTGATGGCTCGGGGTCTTGAAGGCGCTGTGGTGAAGCCTGCCGACTCGGCGCATCCCAAGATCGGCGAGCATGTCGTAGCCGTGGGCCATCCTTCCGGGCATGGGGTATCGAACGGAGTCGTGAGCAGCTTAGCGCGTGTTGCGGGGTCGAAAGGCGGGCTGTGGATGATACAGACGACCGCTTCCGTCCGCCCGGGCGATGTTGGAGGGCTGTTGGTAAATGCTCGGGGAGAGATGATCGGTCTGCTGGCTGGGAGGGTTCGCGGGTCTTTAGTGCGTGCGCCGCTTGTGAGTCCCCGGGCAAGCGTCAGTCGCGTAGGCGTCAGCGCCGCCGAGCCGGAGCCGGTGAACTTCGCGCTTCCTATGGATGTTGTTAACTGCGTTGCGAGGGAGATCCTTGAGCGCGGCCGGGTGAGAAGGGCCTGGTTTGGCTTGGCCGCTGCATCCCCAGAGGTCCTCAGAACCAGTGAGTTCCTCACACCCACAACCGGCTCTCTGGTTGTGGGACTGGTCCAGGGCTCGCCCGCGCACCGGGACGGGGTGGCCATAGGAGATGTGGTCGTCGGGATCGGAGGACGGGACGTTCGCTCTCCTGCTGACTTGGAGAGGAGTCTGGTGGCCGTCGCTCCCGAGGACAGGGTTGCCGTCACGGTTGTCAGGATGGGTAATAGGATCGGGCTTAAGGTTACTGCCGCCGAGCGGGACCCGGGGCGGGAAGAGATCTGGGTGTGCCGCCACGGGCTCAGGGTCAAAGAGCAGGGGCTTGTGGTCGTGGAGGGCTGGTCGGGGATCGATGCCGGCGATAGGGCGATCTACGTCGACGGCAACCGTGTGAACGATCTCGCAACTCTTCAGATCGCGCTGATGCGCAACCCGCGAAGCATCACCGTTCTCCGTGGCCGAGAGCTTGTTTCGCTTCCCGGACAATGAGCTGCGCACGTTGGCGGCATTCTCCGTTTTGCCCCTTTTCGCTCCTCTGGCGCGTCTTCTTGCCGCCTGCTTCCACGCGGGAAAAGGCTCCTCATCGTGCCACGAATCTGGTACACTACCATTTCTGTCTGGTGCGCGGACTCCCTGATGCGCGGATAGTCCATGCCTTCAGCGTGATTGCGAAGAAGGGACCAGCCACATGAGCCGTGAGATCTCCCGTCGTGATTTCATCAAGCACACCGCAGCCGGAACGGCCGCGGCCAGTCTTCTTGGCCTAAGCTCCTGCAGCACCCCGACCAAAGCGGAGAAGGGCGAGAAGCTGAATGTGCTCTTCATTATGAGCGATCAGCATAACGCGCGAGCGCTCCACTGCGGCGGCAACGACGACATACAGACGCCGAATCTGGATCGCCTCGCCGATGACGGCTGGCGTTTCTCCCAGGCCCATTGCCAAACGCCTCAATCCTGCCCATCACGTTACACTCTGTGGACCGGCCGCTACGCCCACAGTCATGGTTGTCGCTGGAACGGCGTGGTTGAGCCTCTCGACGAGGTCACCATTGGGGAGATTTTCAGTGACGCAGGTTACGTTACTGGGACGATCGGCAAGCATCATATGATGCACGACCCTAAGAAACACGGCTTCGCACACGTCGTTTCCATGGGCGAGTACAACCAGTTCCTGGCCGGGGAGCGGCAACCTAACGCTTATCAGAAGGGGGATTGGCTCCCCTTCAAGGTCTCCGGTCCCGTCGGGGCTTCGGAAGCCGACAATGACCATCACCCCATGGGGTTCTGGACCTCCGAGACGATCAAGTTCCTGCAAGAGAACAAGGACAACCCGTTCTGCCTCTGGTATTCGTTCTACGGCCCTCACACCCCTATCGTTCCTTCACGGCCCTGGGCCGATATGTATGACCCAGCCGAGCTTTCCCTTCCGGGCAACTTCGACTACTCCCGTGACTCAATGCCCGCAATGTTGATGAATGCGCGGAACAAGTTTCGCAACATGACGGAGGAAGACCACCGGAAAGTGCTGGCCTATTACTACGGGCTGGTCACTCAGATGGACTACAACATCGGACGGGTGTTGGACGAGCTCGAGAGGCTGGGTATTGCCGACAAGACCGTGGTGGTCTACACGGCTGACCACGGCGAGATGATGTCCGAACACCGCGCGTGGACGAAGTTCGTTTTGGGGCTCGATGCTACCGTGCGCGTTCCCTTGATCATACGTCTGCCGCGCGCGGCTACCGGAGGGAAAGAGGTAACGGAGCTGGTCGGCTCGATTGACCTAATGCCCACTCTCTGCGAGCTGGTGGGACTCAAGTACCCGGACAAGGTCCAGGGGAGAAGTCTTGTTCCTCTCCTCCAGGGCAGAGACGTTGAATGGCGCAAGACCATATTCTCCGAAATCGGCTATCCGGGGAAGAACATGGGACTGTGTTCCATCGCGCTCACTCATGGTCACAAGTACGTTCTTCACGAGAATCGAGGCAACACGTTCGAGGAGCTCTTTGACCTCGAGCGCGACCCCTGGGAGACGACGAACGAGGTCGACAATCCCAAATACGCCGCAGTGCTGGCCGAACTCAAGCGGAGCATGAAGGAGTGGAACGACACCACCGACCATGCGCCGATGTACCCGATTTCGATACAGAAGGCCGCCGGGTGGCCTGCCAGCGGGCTTGATTGAGGAGTCGCTGGCACACCCGGAAGGAAATTGGTCCTCGGTTTTCTCTCTCGTCTCTCTGCGCGTGGCCTGCCCAACCTTAGCGGCGCAGGCGGTCTCCTTCCATCCCCCGCTTTCCTCTGCCGCTGCTTGATGTTAGAATTCCCTCCTGCTTCGGAGGCTCAGATGGAAACAGTATCAGTTGATCTGAAGGATCGCAGTTACCGGATCTTCGTGGGTGACGGCCTGCTGGGGAAGATGGGGGAGCTGGTAAGCGGCGTTCTTCCCACCGGGAAGATCGCCGTCGTCAGCGACCTCACTGTGGGGCCTATCTACGGCGACCGAGTGGCAGAAGTGCTGCGAGTCCAGGGCTACGAAACGGGAAGACTCCATGTCCCCGCAGGCGAGGGCAGCAAGTCCCTCCAGATGGCCGAGCACCTATTTGGCGATTTCCTCGACCTCCAGATGGACCGCCACTCGGCAGTGGTGGCTCTTGGGGGAGGGGTCGTCGGGGATCTGGCAGGCTTCGCCGCCGCAACCTTCATGAGAGGCATCAACTACGTGCAGGCTCCCACAAGCCTCGTCGCCCAGATCGACAGCAGCGTCGGCGGTAAGGTCGCGGTCAATCTGAAGCAGGGAAAGAATCTGGTTGGCGCGTTCCACCAGCCTCGCGCGGTGATTGCGGACGTTTCGACGCTTTCCACGCTTCCGCGGACCGAGCTCATATCCGGGATGGCGGAAGTCGTCAAGCACGGGATGATAATGGACGCGGCGCTGTTCGACTTCGTTGAGGAGCATTGCGAGGGGCTGCTGAAGCTTCAGCCGGAGCTGCTGAGCAAGCTCGTCGCTTGGAATTGCCGGCTCAAGGCAAGCGTGGTCGAACGGGACGAACAGGAATCAGGCCTCAGGGCCATACTGAATTTTGGGCACACCCTGGGTCACGCGCTGGAGTCCGTTCACAAGTATGCAGGGCTCAGGCACGGGGAGGGTGTTGCCATAGGTATGGTCTTCGCCTGCCGGCTGGGCATGAGAATGGGCATGTGTGAAGAGGAGACTCTCGCGCGGCCGAAGCGCCTGCTTGAGAGGATCGGGCTGCCTACGGAATTGCCCGAGGGCGTCGCACCGCAGGAAATCATCGAGACGATGCGTCGTGACAAGAAGGCGCAAGCGGGAAAGCTCCGCTGGGTGCTCCCCAAGGGAATCGGGGACGTCCGGATCGGCTGCGAGGTCGCTGACGAAATCGTGCAGGAGCTCTTGGGGGGCGGCGACGCTTAGGAGTTCCGACGCGTTGGAATCCCGTGAACTGGGCTATCTGAATCTGGCGTTGGTTAAGGGGATAGGGCCGCAGACAGCTTCAGCTCTCGTGGAACGGTTTGGTTCGATCGAGGCGGTAATGAGGGCCTCGCGGGCGGAACTGGCTAGGGTTCCGAGGGTGGGTCCGAAGCTCGCAGCCGAGATCGTCAATGTCAGAGCCAGCGACGCTGCTTCGCGCGAGATAGGGCTTGCTGAAGAAACGGGCGTCCACCTGCTCTCCATCGAGAGCCCCGAATACCCCGAGGGGCTCAAATACCTTCACGATCCTCCGATCATGTTATACATGAAGGGGGAATGGACCAGGGAGGATCTGCTGGCGTTCGCCATCGTGGGCTCTCGGCGGTGCAGCTATTACGGACGCTCTCAAGCCGAGCGGCTGGCCGCCGCTCTTGCTATGAGAGGCATAACCGTGGTAAGCGGTCTCGCGGCGGGGATAGATTCCGCCGCGCACCGCGCCTGTCTCAAGGCCGGCGGAAGAACCATCGCCGTCCTGGGGTCGGGCTTGGCAAGGATATATCCGAAGCACAACGTGCCGCTGGCGGAAGAGGTGTGTGAGCAGGGCGCGATCATCAGCGAATTCCCCATGCGTGCCGCGCCGGAGGCGACAAATTTCCCCAGGCGCAACCGGCTCATCAGCGGGCTCTCCCTCGGTGTCATCATCGTGGAAGCCGGTCGGCGCAGCGGGGCACTCATCACCGCAAACTGGGCGCTCGAACAGGGCAAGGAGGTCTTCGCAGTGCCCGGCGAGGCCGGCAGCCATCTCAGCAAAGGCACGAACCAACTAATACGAACGGGCGCGAAACTGGTCGAGGGGGTGGAAGACGTTCTCGAAGAGTTCCCGGACATCCAGGAGAAGCTTTCAGGTGGGGACACGATGGCAGAGGAGGGTACCCCTCTTCGGATCACCGGCGAGGAGCGCAAAGTCTGGAACGCACTCGGCAGGAAGCCCGTGAACATCGAGGACGTGATCACTGCGAGCGGAATGAGCCCTCAGAACGTCAACAGCGCTCTCATGATGCTCGAACTCAAGGGACTGGTCAGACAGCTTGCAGGCAAGATGTTCGTCCGAAGGGAGTGAGCCACGTTGAGAACGAGGTCGCGGCCCGCGGGATGCTTCGCAACGGTAGTGGTAGCTGCCTGTTTATCTGCCATCACGCTGACCGGATGCGCCACAGACAGGAATACGCGAAAAGGCCTGTTCCCTCATGACGTGACGGTTTCTACGAAGCCGGAGGGCGCAAAGCTGATGGTCTGGTCTTCCCGCGAAGGCGAGCCAAAGCGACTCGTGGTCGTGGGGTTGACCCCCCAGACGATCACGATAAACGCTCCGGCTACCGTGGTCATGCATAAGGCGGGATTCCGCGCGGTAGGTGTCAGGCTCGCGCTGAATGAGTCAGTCGAAATTAGCCTGGAGCCTACGGAGGAAGACGGCTTCCGCGAAGAGATCTGGGGGCGCGGGACCTTCCAGGGATACGAGGTGTCGTTCAAAGACGCTCAGATCAGACGGTGGGCGTACGTCAGCGACACCGAACTGCCGTCGGAAATCAGGCGAGCGGTCTTCCTAGGTGAGCTGATCCATGGTATGACGCCAGAGCAAGTTCGAGCCACCCTCGGAAAGCCGCAAGCGGTCGTTACGCGCGAGATGGGTGAGTTCGTGGAGCACAAGTGGATCTACGAGGGGAAGGAACTCTTCTTCGAAGGGGCCGTGTTGCTCACTTGGAAGGAGTGACCGCTACTTCCCCGGTCCAGCCGTGAAATCCCCTGACTTCCCGCCGGTCTTGCGCAGGAGCTTGACGTCACCAATGACTATCTCGCGGTCGACACCCTTGCACATGTCGTAGATGTTCAGCGCAGCCGCTGCCGCCGCAATCATGGCTTCCATCTCGGCCCCCGTTCTGGCCGTCGCTCTAACGCTCGTTATGATCTTGATCTTGTCAGGCGGGGAGGGGTGGAAGTCTACGTCGATGTGGTGCAGCGGAATGACGTGGCACATGGGTATCAGCCGGCGTGCTTCCTTGGCTCCCAAGATCGCGCCGATACGGGCAACCTGAAAAGCATCTCCCTTTGGGAGCCTGCCTTCAAGAAGAAGCGTGAGCACCTCGGGCTTCATCTTGACCGTCGCCGTCGCCGTCGCCGTCCGGAGCGTCACTTCCTTGCCGGACACGTCGATCATCCGCGGAGGTTTCTGTTCGACCATTCTCTTCTCTACCCTCCAACCTCGCTCATGGAGATGCATCGGCGCTGCTGGTGTCCGTCCGGCTTCATGTCGACGGCTTTCCGGATCGCGGCCGCTATGTCTGCGTCCGACCCGCCGCTCCGGAGAAGCTCCCTCAGCGCAATACTTCCTTCGCCCAGAAGGCAGGGCTTGATCAGGCCGTTCGCGGTCAGGCGCAGCCTGTTGCATCGCGGGCAAAACGGCTCGCTCACCGCCGAAATGAACCCGATCGACCCTCCTGACTTCTCGAAGGCATATGTTGACACGGGCCCCGTGTCGTTCTGTGAGCGTGGCTTGGGCACGAGCCGCTCCACGGCCGACAGGCGGCGAAAGGTCTCTTCCGTGCGCACAACCAGTTCCTCGGGAGCGCTCTGCCATTCCCCCCGGGGCATGAACTCGATGAAACGAATGGGAAGCCCGCGACTCACGGCCCATCGGGCGAGATCGCCCACTTCCTGATCGTTTATCCCCCTCATCACAACGGTGTTGATCTTCACGAGCTCAAACCCCGCGCGTCTCGCCGAGCGGATCCCGTCGAGAACCAACCTCAATTCGCCGCCTCGCGTGAGTTCGCGGAATCTGTCCTCGTCCAGTGTGTCCAGACTCACCGTTAGCCGGCGCAGCCCCGCTGCGAAAAGCTCCTCAGCGTGACTGCCGAGAAGCGTCCCATTCGTAGTCAGGGAAACGTCACCGACTCCGGGGATCAGTACCAGCTTCTCGATAAGTCGCGCCACGTCCTTGCGAACGAGGGGCTCGCCACCCGTTACCTTCAGGTTGCATATCCCCAGCGACACTGCCGACCGTGCGATGCGTTCGATTTCCTCGTACGTGAGTATCTCGGAATGTGGCAGGAGAGGAACTCCCTCCTCGGGCATGCAGTAAGTGCAGCGAAGGTTACACCGGTCGGTGACCGAAATGCGCAGACAGGTAATTCTTCGGCCCAGCTTGTCTATCATCGGCTGGATTCTCAAATAAGTTCCTGGGGCTTCTCCAGAAGAACCTTGACGTCCCTGAGGAATGCGGCGCCGACCGCGCCGTCGACTGCCCGATGGTCGCCGGAAAGCGTCAGGTTCATGATGGCGCGGATGTGGATTCCTCCGTCTATCACCACCGGCGCGTCGTGAATCCCCCCAACACCCAGGATCATGCTCTCTCCGGGATTTATGACCGGAACGAAGCTGTCGACGTCGAACATGCCGAGGTTCGATATAGTGATGCACCCGCCCGTGTATTCGTCGGGCGTAAGCCGCTTGCCGCGTGCCTTGTCAATGAGGCCGCGCGACGCGACCGCAGTGTCCTTCAGCGACAGGCGGTCCGCGTTTCTTATGACGGGGACGATGAGCCCGTCCTCAAGAGCCACGGCTATGCCCACGTTTATTTCGGCGTTCTGCTCGATATGGTCGTCCTTCCACACGACGTTCACCTCCGGGTGATTGTGCATGGAAATGGAAACTGCCCGGGTAAGGAAATCGTTGTACGATATCTTCGCCGGAGCGGCTTCATTCAACTCCTGGCGCAGCGCGACGCACTCGGTCATGTCTACCGCGATGTTGAGATAGTAATGCGGAATGTGTGTCTTGCTGTATGTCATCCGTTCCGCCACGATACTGCGCATGGCGGTGAGTTCCACGCGCCTGGTGGCGGCAACTGCGACACCGGGGGCGGCTTTGAGAACGTCCGCCTTCGTGATCTTCCCTCCCGGCCCCGTCCCTTTCACGGTGGTGAGGTCCACGCCACGTTCGTACGCTATGGTCTTAGCCGTCGGCGTTACCTTTATCCCTTCGAGCCGTGCGAGACAGGCCTGAACGTCTTTCTCGACGATCCTGCCGCCGTCGCCGGTTCCCGAGACGAGGCTCAGGTTCACCTTGTTCCGCTTCGCCAAGCGTCTCGCCCGGGGGGATGCAAAGCGCCGGCCCGATGGCGTACTCACGGAAACCGCTTCCTTAACCGGAGCCGCTTCCGCCTTCTCCTCCTCGGCCGCAGTCGGAGCGGCTTCCTCCCGCTTCCGGGCCATCTCCGCGATCTCCTCGTCGGAAGGCATCTCGTCGTCCGCCTCACCCACAAGAGCGATGACCGCGTTCACGGGAAGCACCTCGCCCTCTTTCGCCATTATTTTCCTGAGCACCCCGTTCACGTACGACTCGACCTCCAGCGTGGCCTTGTCCGTTGTTATTTCTAGCAGCACGTCCCCCCGGTCGACCTGATCCCCCTCCTTCTTTACCCACTTCTCGATGGTAGCCTCTTCCATGGTCTGCCCGAGCTTGGGCAAGAAAACCTTCTGTATCACCGCTCCGCCTCCGTCCTAATACCTCAAAGCCCTCTTTATCCCCTCGAGGATGCGCGCTGGGTTGGGAATCGCGGCGTCTTCGAGCACCGGGCTCATCGGAATAGGCACATCCGCCGCGCAGACCCGCACCATGGGCGCATCAAGGTAATCAAACCCGAACTCATTTACGCGCATCGCGATCTCGTTGACCGCGTTCCCGTTCTTGTATCCCTCCGAGCAAAGCACCAGCCGACCCGTCTTCTTGACTGATTCTATCACGCTCTGGATGTCCATCGGCTTGAGGCACCGAATGTCTATCATCTCCGCATCGATGCCTTCCTCTTCGGCCTTGTTGCACGCTTCGAGAGCCTTCAGCGCAGTCGCCGAATACGAGACCACCGTCACGTCCTTCCCTTCGCGCATTACGTTGGCCTGGCCCAGCGGGATCTCGTAGTCTTCGTCGGGCACCTCGCCTTGTGTCTTGTACAGCATCTTGTGTTCGATGAACAGCACGGGGTTGTTATCCCGGATTGATGCCTTCAGCAGCCCCTTCGCATCGTACGGCGTGGAAGGTGTAACCACCAGGACACCGGGCGCATGGACGAACCAAGCCTCGAGGCTCTGCGAGTGCTGCGCGGCGATGCCGCGTCCTGCACCGCCCTGCGTCCGCAGCACCATCGGCACCGTCGTCTTCCCGCCGAACATGTACCGGTTCTTCCCGCCCTGGTTGACGAACTGGTCCATCGCGATGGTCATGAAATCCATGTACATTATTTCTGCGACGGGCCTCAAGCCCACCATGGCGGCACCGACTGCCGCGCCGGCGATTGCGGCTTCGGATATTGGCGTGTCGCGCACCCGGTCCTCTCCAAACTCCTCGTATAGGTCGCGCGTTGCGCCGTACGCGCCGCCGTAAATAGCAACGTCCTCCCCCATCACGAACACGCGCTCGTCCCGCAGCATTTCCTCTCGCAGCGCGTCGCGTATCGCTTCCCAGTAGAACTTCTCCGCCATCGTATCCTCCTACGAAGTCAACTTGCAGTTGTTCTCTCGAGCCCCATCTCCCCCTGTATGTAGCCCGTGAACACGTCGTCGTAGAGGTCGTCGGGCGAAGGGTACGGGCTTTCGTTAAGGGCGAACTCCTCCGCCTCTGCCATCTCCTCGGCCACCTTGGCGTCCAGAGCCTTGAATTCATCTGCGGTGATCATGGTCTCCGATACCAGAACGTCGCGGAACTTGTTGATCGGGTCCCGGTCGCGCCAGTATTGCTCCTCCTCCTTGGTCCTGTACTTCCGCGGGTCGCTTCGCGAGTGACCTCTGTAACGATATGTTTTGCATTCGACCAGCGAAGGTCCCTTGCCCTTCCGGGCGTGCTCGGCGGCTTCATCCACCGCCTCGAGCACGTCGAGGACGTCCATCCCGTCGACAACCTTGCCCGGCATGCAGTATGCATCGGCCCGATGAGCGATGTCCTTCGTTGAGCAGGCTCGAAGCACGGAGACCGACATCCCGTACAAGTTGTTCTCGCATATATAGACCACCGGCAGGTCCCAAAGCGATGCGAGATTCAGCGATTCGTGGAAAACGCCGTTGTTAGAAGCTCCGTCGCCAAAGAAGCACAGCACAACCTGCCTTTTTCCCAGCATCTTGCACGCCAGCCCCGCGCCCGTCGCAACGGGAATGTTGCCGCCCACTATGCCCGTAGCGCCCAGATTCCCAACCTTGACGTCGGCTATGTGCATCGAGCCGCCGCGCCCCTTGCAGTAGCCGGTCGCCTTCCCGCAGAGTTCCGCCAGCATGAGCTTCAGCTCTCCCCCTCGCGCCAGGCAGTGGCCGTGACCCCGGTGAGTGCTGGTGATGTAATCTTCCGGACCGATGGCGGCACAGGCGCCGACCGCTACCGCTTCCTGGCCGGCGTAAACGTGCGACGCTCCCTTGATCAGATCCCGGGCGAGGAGTTCGAAAACCTTGTCTTCGAAATGCCGGATCTGGAGCATCTGCTTCAGCATGTGAATCTTCTTTTTCTTGGTCAACTTGACGGGCAAATGGACACCTCCTGCTATTCGTAATCCGCGCCGATAAGCACCTTCAGGCCTTCGCCCCGCTCGGTTAGCTCGATCCCTTCAATGGTGCGGGAAATGCCTAGGCGATGCGTGATAAGCGACCGGGCGTCTATCTTCCCTGCGCCTATGAGGTCCAAAGCCTGCGCGTTCTGTCTTGGCGTCGAGCCGTGATTGCCAACGGCATAGAACTCCCGGTAGTGCATAAGGTTGCTGTCAAATTTTATGTAGGGGTCATCCTTTGGAAGGCCGCCGAAGAAGTTCACCACGCCGCGCTTCGCTACCATCTCGAGCGCCTGCTCTTGGGCCGCACCCGACGAGCACGCGACGATAACGACGTCGGCCCCGACTCCGTCCGTCTCATCCACTATCCTCTCGGTTGCGTTGTCTTTCGACGAATTGATGTACAAGTCCGCACTCACGCGCGCTGAAAGCTCGAGGCGACGGTCCGATATGTCCGCAAGTATGACCCGCGTCGCGCCTCGGGCTCTGGCGAGTTGGACGTTCAGGCAGCCGATGGGGCCGGCTCCTATCACCACTACGGTGTGCCCCAGCCCGACCCACGCCAGCTCGTGAGCGTTTATGCAGCAGGCCAGTGGTTCGGTCAGTGATGCCTCTTCGTACGTCACATTGTCCGGCAGCAGGTTCACGCACCCGTTGGCTACCGCGACGGGCGGCACGGACATGAACTCCGCAAAGCCGCCGTCGTACATGTACCCGATGGCGGTAAGGTTGTCGCACATGCTCTGGATGCCGCGGCGGCAGTACCTGCACTTGCCGCAGGGAACCGCCGGCGCCACCGCCACGCGCTGGCCCACTTCGTAGTCTTCCAATTCCTTTCCGACCTCAACGATCTCCCCCGCCAGCTCGTGCCCCGTAATTCGTGGGGGGACTATCAGCCGATGGCCGTGCCTGTAGACCTTCACGTCCGTTCCACACACGGCGCACGCATGCACGCGTACGAGGAGCCCCGCCGCCGGGCATTCCGGCACCGCGACATCCGTTATCTCCATGCTCCCGACTTCCCTCAGCAAAGCCGCCTTCATGTTCGTTCTTCCCCTTCTCCTCGGGCCAACCTCCTGAAAGCTGCAGGAAGTGCCTCCAGGATGTCCCTTGCAGTCATTGAGATCTCCCCGACACTTTCTCTCGCAATGTCCCCCGCCATTCCGTGCACATAAACGCCAAGCTGCGCGGCCTCGAACGGGCTGTATCCCTGGCCGATCAGCGCCACGATTGCGCCCAAGAGCACATCCCCTGAGCCCGCAGTCGCCATCCCGGGGTTACCTGTCTCGTTCTCATAGTACTTATCCGCGTCCGTGACGACACTCTTGTAGCCCTTAAGGACGACCGTGGCCCCAGTGAGTTCGTTCAACCGAACTGCAGCCCCAACCCTGTCTCCCTGAACTGCGCCCACCGTCGTTCCTAGAAGAGTTGCCGCTTCGCCGGGGTGCGGCGTGATGACCAGACTCGGACGCGCCTCCTTGAGCAGCTCAAGGTTTCCCGCGAGCAAGTTAAGGCCGTCGGCATCGATCACTGCCGGTTGCTCAAGCGCCGATACCAGGCTCAGCACGAACTTCTGAGTTTCGGAGTTCCTTGAAAGGCCGGGCCCCATTCCTACTGCGTTAACGCGTTCGAGAATCTCGCCCAGAGCCGGCGCTGCATCCGCAGCTATAGTTCCCTCTTGCGTTTCCGGCAGAGGCTTGGTGATGTAACACGCGAGCGGCCCGGCGACGATAGGATACACGCTGCGCGGAACCGCCAGCATGACGAGGCCGGAACCGGAGCGCAGTGCCGCCGTAGCCGCCAACCCCGCCGCGCCCGTCATTCCCTCCGACCCGGCGATTATCAGCGCCCTCCCGTAGTCTCCCTTGTGCGAGTCCAGTGCCCGGGGCCGGATCGCAGGGATATCACTCATTTTTGGGGGCTTGGCTTGCACTCGTCCTCCTCGCCGGACATGTGGTTTATGAGCGAAGCGAAGTACGCGGCACCGAAGCCGTTGTCTATGTTCATAACGGCGACACCCGTGGCGCAACTGTTGAGCATCGTCAGCAACGGCGCGATCCCGCCGAACGAGGCCCCGTATCCCACGCTCGTAGGAACGCCGATGACCGGCTTGCTGACCAGACCCCCGACGACGCTGGCGAGTGCCCCCTCCATTCCTGCCACCACTATCAGAACGTTGCACCGGTGCAGCTCGTCGAAATGGGCCAGGACGCGGTGTATCCCGGCAACTCCCACATCGTAGAACACGGTCACGGGATTCCCGAGCGCTTCGGCGGTCACACGCGCTTCCTCCGCAACGGGAATGTCCGACGTACCCGCCGTGACTATGCCGATGGTTCCCTTGCCCTTGAGGGTCTCGCATTGGACGAGACTCACTATCCGTGCAGCCGCGTGATACTCCGCATCCGGCAGTTTATCTTTCACCGCCGCAAAATGCTCCGGCGTTGCCCTGGTGGCCAGAAGGTTCGAACCTCCAGATACGATCTTCTTGGCAATCAGCGCAACCTGCTCCGGCGTCTTGTTCTGGCAGAATATCACCTCTGGGCCACCACATCTGATCGCCCGGTGCGAATCGACCTTCGCAAATCCCAAATCCTCGAAGGGCAAGCGCCGGATCGCCTCCAGCACCTCATCCACAGACACCTCGCCCCGTCTGAGTTTCTCCAACAGCTCTTTCAGCGATTCAGGATCCATATGCTCAGGCCCTCATTCGCGGGTACGCGTCAAGATAAAGGTCCGACTCGATGCCTTCAGCCAATAAGCGGTATCCGAGCCCTGCTATCATGGCCCCGTTGTCGACGCAGAGACCAATCGGCGACAGGAATAGCTCAACTGCTCGCTCTTGGCAAGCAACTTCGAGGCATTCTCTGAGAAGAAGATTGGCCGAGACCCCACCTCCGACCACGAGGGTCTGTGCGCCTGTCTCCTCCAACGCGCGTGTGGCATTCGCCACAATCATATCCACCATTGCCTCCTGGAATCCGGCGGCAATGTCAGCCCTTTCTTGGTCGCTGAGTGAGATGCTGTCCAAGTCACGTCCGCGGCTGTGCCCCTGGCACCGGTAGAGGACAGCGGTCTTGATCCCGCTGAAGCTGAAGTCGAGAGGATGCTCGTCCAGGAACGTACGCGGAAAATGCGCCGCTTTCCCGTTGCCCCGTCGTGCTGCTTCCTGGATCGCAGGCCCCCCGGGATATCCAAGCCCCAGTATCTTGGCCACCTTGTCGAAGGCCTCGCCGGCGGCGTCATCTGTCGTCGAGCCCAGCAGCCGCATTTCCGTCCACTTCGTCATTTCGAAAAGGCTTGTGTGTCCGCCCGAGGCCACCAGCCCGACAGCAGGAAAGCGAACGGGCTTGTCGAAATCAGCCGCATACAGGTGCGCCTCGATGTGATTCACGCCGACCAGCGGCTTCGATAGCGTCAGGGCCAATGCCTTGGCCGCCGAGACTCCGATCAGCAACGCTCCTATCAACCCGGGGCCGTTCGTCACGGCTATGCCGTCGATATCCGCCAGCTCGACCCCCGCCTCTCGGCGCGCCTCCTCTATCACCCCGGTTACGCATTCGATATGCGCCCGGCAGGCGATCTCCGGCACGACCCCGCCATAGACGCTGTGGAGATCCACCTGGGACGCAACTATGTTGCTCAGCACGCGCTCTCCATCTTCCACGAAAGCGGCTGAAGTCTCGTCACAGGAGGTCTCGAGCCCTAGGATTAGCATGAATGCAGCCTACGGGATGTTCAGAGTTTCTTTGTAGAGAAGTGCGCCTTTGACGGCGGAAACGGCCGTCTCCAGTTGAGTGTCAACGAAGGGCCTCTCGCTGCCCTCTTCCTCCTCAGGAAGGGGCTCCGCCGATGGAGAAGGGGAGGGGTTCTGCAGTATGTGTACGTTGCGCCGGTACTCCAGAAGCTCAGTGAGCTGGTCGTCCGTGAGTTCGACCTTTATGTCCGGCAGGATACCCCAATCTCCCTCCTCAATATCCTCGGACGGGCGTGCTATTGATCTTCCGGAAGGAGTGAGGTACTCGGCGGTAGTCAATCTTATCGCTGAGCGCCCGTCCTCTAGCGGGACGAGCGTCTGGACCTTTCCCTTGCCGAACGTCTGCTGGCCGACTACGATCGCACGCTTGTTGTCCTGCAGTGCCCCGGCAACGATCTCGCTGGCGCTCGCGCTGAACTGGTTAACCAGCACGGCCAGAGGGAACTCGGGGAAGGTGCCTGACTTGTGCGCCTCGAAATCCTTGCTCTCCTCAGCAAGTTTTCCCCTGATCGACACTATTCTTCCGCTTGAAAGGAATAGTTCGCTGATCTGCACCGATGAGGAGAACAGGCCGCCTGGATTGAATCGCAGGTCGAGAACGAGTCCCTTCATCCCCTGGTCCAGCAACTCCTTGATCTTCTCTTTCAGTTCCTCCGCCGTGGTCTCCTGGAATTGAACGATGCGAATGTAGCCGATGCCTGCGTAGGGGTCGACCACGAATCTCCACCCGCCGTCGGGGTTCCGCTCAAATCCCTTTATGCTTTCCAGCTCCACGATGTCCCGCGTGATGGTCACATCTATGGGTTTGCTTTCGCCCTTGTGGACTATCGATATGGTCACCGCGGTGCCTCTCGGACCTCTCATGAGGCTCGCGGCGCGCCCGGAACTCATCCCCCGCGTGGACTCTCCTTCGATCTTCACGATCAAATCATCGGGCCTGAGCCCTGCGCGGAACGCAGGTGTCCCCTCAATGGGGGTGACTACCCTGATGTACTTGGTGGCAATGTCAATCGTGATCTCTATGCCGAGCCCGCCGAACTTGCCCGTCGTTTCGATCTCCACCTGCGCGTGCACATCGGGAGGCTCGAACTGACTGTAGATGTCCAGGCTCGACGTCATCCCCTCCATCGCCCCGTAGAACAGCTTGTCCAGATCGGGCGGGTCGCCGTAGTACTTATCCTGGATCTCCTCAAGCACGCGGACGAAGAGGTCGTAGTACCTGTAGTACTCCTCATCTTTTTCGTTGGCGAAAGCGAGCAGAGACAGGCTCACTGAGAACAGCACGATGAGGGTCGGCAGCAGTCTTCGCGACTTCATTTCTTGGCTCCGTTAGTGGTGTTCGGCAAACAGGCTTCCGGCGCAGAGGTCGTCGGAAAACGCCCTCTCGTTCTCCACAGGCCCATCGAGGGCCGGCAGAGCAGCAATGACAGGACGGGAACAGGCCAATCTGGCTTGAGGCGCTCGGGAGCTGACCCCGCCTCGGGGGCTTTGATTCGTGCAGACACCATCTCCCCCTGCAAGGTGGGCAGGGGCGGATTTGAACCGCCGACACCGGGATTTTCAGTCCCGTGCTCTACCAACTGAGCTACCTGCCCGTAAGTGCCGCCTAGATAAGAGATTATATTTTGACCGTCTCTCTCGGTCAAGATTGCCGACCCAATTTCCGCCGTGCGAAGGCCACGTCGGCGGCGATCTGTCGCGAAAGCTCCTCCGCGGAACCGAACTTGATCTGGTCCCGCAGTTTCTCTATCACCTCGACCTCGAGGTTACTTCCGTACAGATCCCCGGAGAAGTCGATGACATGAACCTCGACCACTGGGGAGGCGACGCCGTCGTCGAACGTCGGCCTGGTGCTGATGCTCGCAAGCGCGGGCAGGCGGTTTCCCTGCACGTAAGCGTAGCAGAGATAAACGCCTGATGGCGGATGTGCCTCGTGGTGGAGTTCCAGGTTAGCTGTAGCGAAACCCAGCTCCTTTCCCCGTCCCGCGCCCTCTACCACGGTGCCGAACAGAGAAACCGGCCGCCCCAGCATCTCCGAGGCAAGCTCCAGGTCCCCGCCTATGACGGCCGCCCTGATCGCGGTACTCGATATCGCCTGTCCCCTGCAATATGCTGGTTGCACCTCGCGGGTTGGCACGTTGTGTGCCGAGGCGATTCCCTCGAGCACGCGATAGTCCCCGGCAGCGTTCTTGCCGAAGTTGCAGTTGAATCCCAACACCAGACCTTCGGCCCCTATCTTGTCGATCAGAATGTCCTCCACGAATTTTTCGGGCGGGGTCTCGGCGAGTTGCTGGTCGAACTCGACCACGATTGCCGCATCAAGCCCAAACTTTTCGATCAGCAGCAGCCGGTGCTCCAGCGATGTGACTAGGGGCGGTGATGAGCCGCGGATCACGCTGTCGGGATGTTGCTCGAAAGTGAAGACAACCGAAGGAAGCTGCCTCTCCCGCGCCCACGAAATAGTCTCCCCGAGAACACGCTGGTGGCCGCGATGGACCCCGTCGAACACCCCCCAGGTGAGTATGCACGGCACAAAGGCAGGCGACTTGTATACCTTCATGCAGAGGGCTCCTTGCCTGCTGCGGGCGCCCTTTGTCGGCCTGTCCGCTTCCGCACGATCAATTTAAGCGGCACCTCCGCAAAGGGGAACGCCTCCTGCAGTCCGCTCTCCAAGTAGCGCAGGTACGATTCGGGGAAGAGCGAGGGGTAGTTCACGAACAGCACTATGGCGGGAGGAGATACCGACACCTGCGTCGCGTAGTAGAGCTTCGCCGTTCTATTCTTCGAATGACGGGGCGCTTTCTTCTTGACCAACCCCTGCACAACTCCGTTCAACTGACCCGTTGAGACCCGCGTTTTCCACTGCTCGAAGAGCGAGAATGCGAGATCGACCGTCTGCCACGCGTTGAACCCCGTCTTGGCGGAGATGAAAGATATTGGGGAGCGCGCAAGGCCTGGAAGACGATCCTCGATGTACGCAACGTACTTCCCGGTAGGCACTTCTTCGACCAGATCCCATTTGTTCACCGTGACGATGCAGGGCTTGAATTGCTCCCGGATGTACGCAGCGGTCTTCTTGTCAACGCTCGAGATCTCCTGGGTAGCGTCGATGATCAAAAGAACGACATCGGCGCGACGGATCGAACGCTGGCTTCGGTGGGAGCTGTAGAAGTCGACTGACGACTTGATGCTCGAGCGCTTCTTCAACCCCGCCGTGTCGATTGCGAGAAGCTCGCGCTCCTTCCACTTCATTCGCACGTCATATGAATCCCGCGTCGTGCCGGGCACTTCAGACACGATCGCTCGCTCCTCGCGCGCCAGCGTGTTTATCAGGGTGGATTTCCCCGAGTTCTGGCGGCCCACCAAAGCGAGCTTGAGCACTGGTTCGCTCGGCGCAGAAGAGACTTTCGGTAAGTGCTCCGCTATGCGGTCCAGGAGAGCTGTTCGCCCAATGCCGTGTAGTGCCGAGACCGCAATCGGCTCCCCAAGCCCGACCCTGTGAAACTCGGTTGCGGCCAGTTCCAGCGCGTCATTATCAGCCTTGTTGGCCACGAGCAGCAGCGGCTTCTCCTGGCCGCGAAGCAGATTCGCGATATCCTGGTCGGAGGGGGAGATGCCGTCCTTTGCATCGACGACGAAGAGGATGAGGTCCGCTTGCACGATTGCCAATTCGATCTGTCGGCGGACCTTTTCCGCCATGGGGTCCCGAGAGCGATCAAAGGTCATCCCGCCAGTGTCCACGAGCTCGAACTCAGTGTCCTTCCACTTCACGACGGCGGACACTCTGTCCCGTGTGACCCCGGCTTCCGGGTCCACTATAGAGATTCTTCGGCTGACCAGCCTATTCAGCAGCGAAGACTTGCCGACATTCGGCCTGCCGACTATTGAGACGACGGGAAATTCCATTGCGGAGCAGCAACTCTTCAGTCGGGCCCTGGTTTGTCGTTTGGCTCTTCCTCGGCAGGCGGGGGCGCGGACAGATCTATCTCCGGCTCCTCCTCGGCGCCCGCTTCTTCGGAAGGCTCTTCCTGTTGTTCTCCCACCTCTTCCTCAGCCGGAGCCTCCTCAGCGGGCCCCTCTTCGGCGTAGACCTCGGAGAGTTCCGTTCCGTCGACGGCCTTTCTCATCAGGAAGTAGATGATCGTTGCTCCGGTGATGGCGAGCGAACCGCCGAAGCCTAGCACCACCATCCGGATAAACCCAAGCCATATGCGGAGGAACACCACCAGCATTGCCAGGATGCCTGCCTTGCCGAGGGGAATCTCCCATTTCAGCGCGGCCAACAGGACGTCAACGCGGCCTCCCAGAGCGATGCCTCCGAGCTTCACGCCGAGCCGGGACGTAACGCCCGCGACCGCCGCGAAGAACAGGAAACAGACCGCACCGTACGCCAGCGTGACTATGCAATAGAAGATGAACCGCCAGGGTTTAGAGAAGACGTAACTGAATGCTCGGGAAATGGCATCGAAGCTGTCCGTCCCCTCCACGCTTATGGTGGGCCACATCATCCCGAATCCGAAGCCGCCGCCGATGGCGAGCATCGTAATGAAGAACGCAGCAATAAACGCAAACACCGAGAGCAGAGCGGCTACGATCTCACCTATCCAGGGGATGTAGAAGTCCTTCGGGAAGACCTTCCCGAAGAAGTAATAGACTACGACGAAAACTCCCAGGCCCAGCACGCTCAGGAGTATAGCGCCCGGGTGGAACTTGCCTCCGAATAGCTTGTCCTTGAAGAGGATTAGAAGGTAGGCGAGGAGAGCCGCGCCTCCCACCACCCCGAGGACGTAATAGAAGGCGCCGGCGACAAGCCCTCCGACGAAGTTACACAGGCCGAAAGCGATAACGGCAAGGAACACCGTCAGGGGTGCCCACAAGTAGCTCCACTTCCTTTGCCACGCGAATCGGGTGGCCTCAGTCACCTCGATGCGGTCACCTGTCACAAACTCGACCGCAGCTATCCTGCTTATCGCTCCTCCGAAATACGCCCATATCACGAGCGATACGAGAACAAGGACGACCCCCATAATGACGTCCTTGACCGCATAGGAGCCCAGCACGTCGCGGATGAATTCTAGTGTTCTATCCGCCGTGATCGCCTTAGCCGTCTCCACCGCCTTTCCCGGAGGCGGCATGAGGGCCTCTACCCCCGAGAGATGGGACAGCGTGCGGACTGCCACACTAGTCTGCCTGCCGTAACCAAAAATCCCGGTGATGATGCAGAAGGCGATAATGGTGATGAGCCAGGCACAGAACGCAAGTCCTATCTTGCGCACGTCCAGCGCTATGCGGAAACCCTCGAATATAGCACGCCAATCACGTTTGCCTTCAGTCATTCGGCGCCTCTCCTTTCAAGCCCTCGTCGCTATGGTCTTCCGGACTTCCGCCAATACGATAACGCCCTTCGAGCCAGTTGTCGAGGTCTATTAGCCTGCAGCGGTTGCTGCAGAAGGGGAAATTCGGAGAATCTTTCGCGGACTTGACGCCAAATTCCTTTCCGCAAATGGGGCAGGCAAGCCTAATCATCCTTCTTGCCCGAGTCGCTCGAGCTTTTGGTCGCCGCTTCCGATTCGGCCTTCGCCTTCTTATGATATTCGCTGCTGCGGTAGTCAGTTGCGTAGAACCCTGAGCCCTTGAATAGCAGAGCCGATCCGGTCCCGATCAGCCTTTTCAGTTTCATTTTCCCGCACTCGGGACACTTCCGCAACGCCTTGGCACTTATGCTCTGGAACGCTTCGAACCTGTGCTGGCAGTGCCCGCACTCGTATTCATACGTCGGCATTCTCGTTCTCCTTGCCTTCCCCGGATGAATCCTCACCTGCGGCTTCCTCTTCCGGCCCATCGCGTCGTGATTCTGGCGACGCTTTGCCTGAAACTCTTACCGCTGCCGGCTTGACCACCTTGCCCCCGAACCGGTAACCCCTCTGGTATTCCTTAAGCACGAGCGGATCCGGATGCTTCTCCGACTCGTCAACCTCGACCGCCTCGTGACAACTGGGGTCGAAAGGCTCGCGGAGGCAATGAATGCGCTCGACCCCGTGGTTCTCCAGCACCTTCGTGAGATGGGACTCTATGATCTTTATGCCCGAGACAATGTCCTCGGGCGATGTGGCCGTCTTGACGGCCTCCACCGCCCGATCGAGATCGTCGAAGACCGTAAGCAGGTCGAGCACGAACGCCTCGATTGCGTCATGCGACCAAGCCTCACGCTGCTTCTCGATACGCTTACGATAGTTGTCAAAATCCGCCGACACTCTCTTCAGACGGTCCATTAGCTGGTGGTAGTCCTCGCGCAGCCGTCTCAATTCCTCGAGTTCGGCAGCGTGTACTTCCGCCATCTCGGTAACAGGTCTCTTGGTAGCATCGACCTGCGTCCGGGGTCCTTGCTCCCCCGGCATCGCTTCACCTCTTCTCTTGCTCTTCTTGCTTTCCTTCGAACTCATTCTCGCCACTCGCACATACGTATTCTCACGGCCTTATCTTCTCAAACAGTGTCTTCCGCCGAGGACTCTTCTCGGTCTCGTCGAACTCCTTCAGCAGACGTGCCTGCTCCGGTGTCAGACGCTTCGGCGTGCTTACTGCTACCTTGACCATCTCGTCGCCGCGAGCGTTCGTCCCCAGGTACGGCAGCCCCTTGCCTTTCAGCGTGAAGATATGGCCCGGGTCTGTGCCCTTGGGAATGCGGAGGTCCTGTTCGCCGTTCAAAGTGGGAATCCGTATCTTGTCGCCCAGAGCCAGTTGCGCGAACCTGGCAGGCACTTCGCAGAAGATGTCCGCGGCATGACGCTTGAACACCGGGTGCTCTTGCACGTGCACGGTGCACAGCAGGTCCCCTCTCGGTGCCCCCTTTTCACCCGCCTCCCCTTGGCCGCTTACTCTCAACTGCATCCCATCCTCAATCCCCGGCGGTATCCGCGCAGTAACCTCGACCTCGCGGGGGTGAATTCCGGTCCCCCTGCATTGCGAGCAAGGTTTTTCTATCACTTTTCCGCTCCCCCGGCACACGGGGCAGGTCGTCCGCATCATGAAGAACCCCTGAGACTGCCTCAGCTCCCCCTCGCCGTTGCATCGCCCACAGACCTTCGCCTTGGTCCCCGGGCGCGCACCCGTGCCCTTGCAGACGTCGCACCTCTCGTTGCGCCTCAGCACAATGGTCTTGGACGTACCGTTAAGCACATCCTCGAGCGTGACGTCTACACTGCACCGCAGCGAGCGGCCCTGCCTCGGTTGCCGCATGCCACCGAACCCGAACAGATCGGAGAAAATCGAATCGCCGAAAATATCGCCGAACGTAGAGAAGATGTCCTCGAACGTCCTGAATCCCCGCATCCGGACGCCCTTGAGCCCCTCGTGGCCGTACGCGTCGTAGAGTTGACGCTTCTCCGCATCTGTCAGCACCTCGAAGGCTTCCGCTGCTTCCTTGAACTTGTGCTCCGCGTCGGAGTCCCCGGGGTTTCTGTCCGGGTGGTACTTGAGTGCCTTCTTCCGATAGGCCCGTTTCAGCTCCTCGGGGGACGCGTTCCTGGGAACTCCGAGGATATCGTAGTAGTCACGTTGGGTAACGCTCATAGCCGGTAGCTCGGAAAAGGATCACGGGAAGACGCCGTAAATGGGTCCGGCTCTCCAAGCATTATAAGCAGCCCCGATTTGCCCTGTCCAGGAGCATCTGCGCCCACGGTTAGACCACAGCGCCTTCGGCGGGCTCCTCCTCATCCTTGAGTTCCGCCACGAGCGCCTCTGTGGTCAGCATAAGCCCGGCGATGCTTGCCGCGTTCTGCAGGGCCGTTCTAACCACCATCGTTGCGTCGATGATACCGGCGTCGAGCAGGTCAACCAGCTTCGCACGGACGGCGTCGAATCCCACGTTCGTCTTCGCTGCCCTTACTTCGTCCACAATGGTTGATGGCTCAAGTCCGCAGTTTGAGATTATTTGCCGGATCGGGGCTTCGAGCGCGGCTGCCACGATCTCCGCTCCCAGCTTCTCGTCCCCGCGCAGGCTCTTCCGGGACTCGATTACCGAGGGTATGGTCCTAAGCAGTGCGGTCCCGCCGCCCGGGAGTATGCCCTCCTTGACGGCGGCTCTGGCAGAATGAACTGCGTCCTCTATTCGCGCTTTTCTTTCCTTGGCCTCCGCCTCGGTAGCTCCTCCCACCCTGACTATCGCGACTCCTCCCACCAGCTTCGCGAGTCTTTCGGTAAGCTTCTCCCGGTCGTATTCGGAAGTCGTCTGCTCGATCTGCGTGCGGAGCTGCGAAATCCGGGCCTGGATACCCGCCTTGGCTCCCTTACCCTCGACAATGGTGGTGTTGTCCTTGTCCACCACCACCCTTCGAGCCGTCCCGAGGTCGTCCAGCGTGAGGGCCTCAACCTTGGTGCCCAGATCTTCGGAAACGAACTTCCCTCCTGTGAGAATCGCCATGTCCTGGAGCATCGCCTTGCGCCGGTCGCCGAACCCCGGGGCCTTTACAGCCACGCAACGGATGACGCCTCGCAGCTTGTTCAGCACGAGAGCGGCCAATGCCTCGCCTTCCACATCCTCGGCAATCACCAGCAGCGGCCTCCCCGCGCGTACGACTTGTTCCAGCACCGGGATAAGCTCTTGCACGTTCGACAGCTTCTTCTCGTAAATGAGGATGGAAGGGTTTTCGAGCACCGCCTCCAGTCGCTCCGGGTCGGTCAGGAAATACGGCGATATGTAACCCTTATCGAAGCGCAGCCCATCCACAAGCTCCAGGTCGGTCTCCGTCGTCCGACCTTCCTCGACCGTGATGACGCCGTCCTCGCCGACCTTATCCAGGGCATTCGCCAGGAGCTTTCCTATCGCGGCATCGTTGTTCGCCGAGATGGCGGCCACCTGCGCCACCTCTTCCTTACCCTTGATCTTCCTGCTCATTGCCTCCAGCTTCTCCACCGCCGCGGCGACCGCCTTATCGATTCCGCGCTTAAGCGCCTCGGGGTTTGCGCCGGCGGCAACCTGCTTCAGGCCGTTCCGGAATACTGCTTCGGCAAGCACGGTGGCCGTCGTGGTCCCGTCACCGGCCACCTTGCTGGTCTTCGAGGCCACCTCCGATACTAGCCTGGCGCCCATGTTGAGAAATGGTTCCTCGAGTTCGATTTCCTTAGCAACGGTGACGCCGTCTTTAGTGAACACAGGCGCGCCGAAACCCTTCTCGAGGATCACGTTCTTCCCCGTAGGGCCGAGGGTGACCTTCACCGCCTTTGCCAGCGACTCCGCGCCTTCCAGCAGGCGCTTCCTCGCGTCGTCCGTGAAGAGAAGTTGCTTCGCAGGCATGTCCTGTCCTCCCTGGTCACAGATTTTCGTCGACTAATTTCAGTGCATGTGCGGATGTGCGTGCGCGGGTGCTTTCTTCTTCTCAGGAACCTTGCTCACAAGGCAATCGGCGGACAGCAGCAGCGTTGCCACGCTGGCGGCGTTCCTGAGAGCTGCCCTGGTCACCTTGGCTGCATCGATGATGCCCGATTCGAGCATGTCGCAGTATTCCTGCCGCTCCGCGTCGAACCCGTAGCCGTACTTCTTGGCAGCGCTCACCTTCTTGATGATGACCGCAGCATCGGCCCCCGCGTTCTCCACTATCTGCCGGATGGGCGCTTCCAGCGCGCGCTTGACTGCCAGGCCGCCCATTCGCTCATCTCTCACAAGCTTGGCGGCGTCTATGGCACCGGCCGCTCGCAGCAGAGCAACGCCCCCACCCGGCAGGATTCCCTCCTCCAGCGCCGCGCGAGTGGAATTCAACGCGTTCTCCACCAACGCCTTCTTCCTTTTCATCTCCGTCTCGGTCGCGGCTCCCACATTGAGCTGTGCGATTCCTCCGGCCAGCTTCGCCAGCCGCTCTTGCAGCTTCTCCCTGTCGTAGTCCGACGTCGTTGCCTCGATCTGCTGGCGAATCTGCTCGGCTCGCGCATCTATCTCCGCGCGACTGCCGGCACCTTCCACGATTGTGGTCTTCTCCGAGTCGATAATTATCTTCTTCGCCTGTCCGAGGTCTTCCAGAGTCACGTTCTCGAGCTTGATCCCCAAGTCCTTGAACATGGGCTTCCCGCCCGTGAGTATCGTTATGTCCTGGAGCATCGACTTCCTTCGGTCCCCGTACCCGGGCGCTTTCACAGCCGCGGATTGGACTACCCCTCGCAGCTTGTTCAAGACAAGCGCCGCCAGGGCCTCGCCCTCCACGTTCTCGGCGATGACCAGAAGCGGCCGCTTCGTCTTCGAGACCATTTCCATCAGAGGGATCAGATCGCTCGCCGACGTTATCTTCTCCTCGTGCACCAGCACAAACGGGTTCTCAAGCTCGGCTTCAAGGCTCTCTTGGTCGGTCACGAAGTGGGGGGAAAGGTATCCACGGTCGAACTGCATTCCTTGCACAATGTCTACGGATGTCTCGAGCGATTTTCCCTCCTCGACGGTGATGACCCCGTCCCGCCCGACCTTATCCAGAGCATCCGCTATCATCTTCCCGACCGACCTATCTCCGTTGGCGCTCACCGTGGCGATGCTGGCTATCTCACCGGAGCCTGAAATCGGCCGCGCCTTTTTCCCTATCTGATCAATGACGGCATCGACGCTCTTACGTATGCCCTCCTGTACCTCCGCCGGGGCGGCTCCGCTGACCAATGCCCTCAGCCCCTCGTGATAGATCTTCTCTGCGAGTACCGTAGCGGTCGTCGTTCCGTCGCCTGCATCGTCACTGGTTTTGGTCGCCGCCTCTCGCAGCAGCTGCGCCGCCATGTTCTCGTAAGGGTTCTTCAGCTCGATCTGCTCTGCCACGCTTTCCCCGTCCTGCGTTATGTTCGGACCTCCCCAACTCTTGTCGATCACCACGCTTCGCCCACGAGGACCCAGTGTAACGCTGACCGCTTTGGCAAGCTTCGTCACGCCCTGCGTCATCGCTTTCTGGGCTTCGGTGTCAAAAGCAACCTGCTTGGCCATCGGCTTCTCCTTTCATCGAGCATTCATGGAGCGCAGTCGTTTGAACGAGGGCACACTGAAACCACATTTGACGAGGGTTATTTTGCAAATCCTGTGCCGGAAACCCCGCGTCGCTGACTGCGCCTGCAAAACACCTATTATACCATTCCCTCCACACGTTGGCACCTACCTGCGAGCCCCTTTTCCTGCCAATGTGGCAGGAGCGGGCGGCGCTTGCTCGTCCGATAGCGCCCCGGTAAAATACAGGATTGGCGATCCCTTGTGCCGAGGACATAGCCCATGAGCAAGCGCAGCATCATTGTCCATGGTGCCAGAGAGCACAACCTCAAGAACATACACGTGGAGATCCCTCGCGACAAGCTCGTCGTCGTGACCGGCATAAGCGGCTCGGGCAAGTCCAGCCTAGCCTTCGACACGATCTATGCCGAGGGACAGCGCCGCTACGTCGAGAGCCTCTCGGCCTATGCCAGGCAGTTCCTCGAGCAGATGCAGAAGCCCGACGTGGACTACATCGAAGGGCTTCCTCCCACCATATCAATAGAGCAAAGAAGCGGCGTGTCCAACCCTCGATCCACCGTGGCTACGACGACGGAGATATTCGACTACCTGAGGCTCCTTTTCGCCAGAGTGGGTGAGCCGCACTGCTACAAGTGCGGAAGACCAATCACCCAGCAATCCCCCGAGCAGATCGTCAACAGGATACTCGAGTTCAGCAAAGGCACCAGGGCGATGATTCTCGCTCCCGTCATCCGCGGACGGAAGGGCGAGCATAAGGAAGCGATCGACTCGGCGAAGCGTCAGGGCTTCGTTCGACTACGGGTCAATGGCGACATCGTTGATATCGGGCGCGTGCCGTCGCTTGACAAGAACAAGAAGCACGAGATCGAGGTTGTCGTAGACAGGCTCGTGGTCAAAGAGGGCATTCGGGCAAGGTTGGCGGATTCGGTCGAGCTAGCCCTGAAGGTGGGGGAGGGGTTGCTCGTAGTGTCCGTTGATGAAGATGGCGAATGGAAGGATCACCTCTTCAGCGAGCTCTATGCATGTCCCCTCTGTGGAGTGAGCCTGCCCGAGCTGTCCCCGCGGATGTTTTCATTTAACAGCCCCTACGGTGCCTGCCCCGCTTGCGACGGACTCGGGACCAAGTTGGAGTTCGACCCGGACCTGATAGTGTCCGACAAGAGCCTCTCGCTCTTTGATGGCGCGGTGGAAGCGTGGCGGCGGACGGGCATACAAATGGCTCGGTGGTACTGGCATGTGGTCAGACGGTTTTGCAAGGATTTCGGGGCCGACGGTGATGTGCCCTACCGCCGGCTCTCCAAGCGCCTCAAGAGAATCCTCATCTACGGCACTGACGAAAAGGACGTGAGGAAGTTTGGCGCCAAGTTCGCGGGCGTGATCCCGGATCTCACGCGGAGGTTCAGGAAAACAGAAAGCGAACACATAAAGAGGCGCCTCCATTCGTACATGAGCGAGCTTCCTTGCCCCTCCTGCGGGGGGTCCAGGCTCCGCCCTGAATCCATGGCGGTGACGGTTGACGAGAAGACGATCCATGCGCTGTCCTGCATGTCCATAGAGGAGGCGTGGAAGTTCTTCAGGAATGTCTCCCTATCGAAGGAAAAGGCGCAGATAGCCCGTTTGGTTCTCAAGGAGATAAGGGAGCGGCTGTCGTTCTTGATCAACGTCGGCCTCTCCTACATCACCTTGGATAGGCGCAGCGCGACTCTGTCGGGCGGCGAGGCACAGCGCATACGGCTTGCCACACAGGTGGGCTCCGGCCTCGTCGGTGTCTGCTACGCGCTGGACGAGCCGTCCATCGGCCTCCACCAGCGGGACAACCGCAAGCTCATCGCTACCCTCAAGAACCTGCGCGACCTCGGCAACACCGTGATCGTCGTCGAGCATGACGAGACAACCATTCGCAGCGCCGACCATGTGGTAGATCTCGGGCCCGGCGCAGGCGCTCACGGGGGCTACGTGGTCGCCCAAGGGGACCTGGAAGAGCTGCTCAAGTCCGCCGACTCCCTCACCTCCCAATATCTCCGCGGAGAGCTTTCGATCGAGCTGCCCTCCGACCGAAGGCCGCTGAGCGAGGGCAACGCGATTACCGTCAAGGGCGCTCGCGCAAACAACCTTAAGAATATCGACGTCGGTTTCCCGCTGGGAGGTTTCCTATGCGTGACCGGCGTCTCCGGCTCGGGCAAGAGCACTCTTGTAGACGAGATCCTCAGGAAGGCCCTTGCCAGAAGGCTCTATGGCAGCGGACAGAAGCCGGGCTCTCACGATTCCATCGCAGGCGCGGCCAAGATAGACAAGGTCATCGTGATCGACCAGTCGCCCATCGGCAGAACCCCGCGGTCGAATCCCGCCACCTACACCAAGGTTTTCTCGCACATACGGGGACTCTTCGCCGAAAGCAGAGAGGCCAGGATCCGCGGGTACAAGCCGGGCAGATTTAGCTTCAACGTCAAAGGAGGACGGTGCGAGGCCTGTGAAGGGCAGGGGACCAAGAAGATCGAAATGCACTTTCTTCCCGACGTCTATGTCGTGTGCGAGGAATGCAAGGGAACCCGTTTCAACCGCGAGACCCTCGAGGTGAAATTCAAAGGGAAGAACATAGCCGAAGTCCTGGATATGACCGTTGAGGAAGCTCTGGCTCATTTCGGGAACTTCCCCAAAGTCGTCAGGCTCCTTCGCTCCCTCAACGACGTCGGCCTCGGGTACATCAGACTGGGCCAGTCCAGCACCACTCTCTCGGGGGGCGAAGCGCAGAGGGTGAAGCTTGCCTCGGAGCTAGGCAAAGTTGCCACGGGGAAGACTCTGTACATTCTGGACGAGCCGACCACGGGCCTTCATTTTGCCGATATAAAGCGGCTGGTCGATGTGCTCAATCGCCTGGCCGACATGGGCAACACGGTGATCGTCATCGAGCACCATCTGGACGTGATAAAGATGGCGGACTACATTATTGACCTGGGTCCCGAGGGTGGCGAGAAGGGCGGGGAGGTGGTCGCCCGGGGAACGCCGGAGCAGATTGCGCGCAGCAGGAAGTCGCACACGGGGAAATTTCTCCGTGGGATCTTGCCGTCGAGGAAGAGAGTCGCCGGCAGGCGACGCGCGAGCGAGTAGCCGAACGAAGCTGGAAGGAGGCATTTCATGAGCCTTATGGGAATGGACATTGGAAGCACGGGGGCGAAGGCGGTCGTTTTCGACCGCGAGGGAAACACCATAGCCGAGTGCTACCGCGAGTATCGGCCCGAGTCTCCCAACCCGGGCTGGCAGGAACTGGATGCGGATGAAGCGTGGGTGATGATCTCGGAGATCATCAAGGAGGCCAATCAGAAGGCCAAGGGGAATCCGGTGACCGCGTTGGCCGCTTCCGCAATGGGCGAGTCGATGGTGTTCCTGGACGAGAACGGCAAGCAGGTTCACAACGCCATACTCAACTTCGACAGCCGCACCATCCCCCAGGCCGAGTGGTGGGAAGAGCAAGTGGGGAAGGAAAAGGTTTTTCAGATCACGGGGATGCCACTCTACTTCATCCACAGCATCAACAAGATCATGTGGATTCGGGACGAGAGGCCGGAGGCCTTCTCGAAGCTGCGGAAATGTTTGTGTTTCGAGGACTTCGTTTACCACAAACTGGGTGTCGAGCCCGTCATCGACTACTCACTTGCCGCAAGAACAATGGCCTTCGACGTGACCAAGAAGGAGTGGTCCGACGAGATGATAGGCCTTGCCGGGCTCGAACCCTCGTTGTTTCCAAAGACCGCTCCCTCGGGGACGGTGATAGGAGAGGTTGATCCGAAAGTCGCTGCGGAACTCGGTTTCCAAAAGAACGTCAAAGTCGTCACGGGCGGGCACGACCAACCCAGCACGGCTCTCGGAGCTGGCATCGTCCAGTCGGGCATCGCCGTCGACGGCATAGGGACTGTGGAGTGCATCACTCCCGCCTTTGACAAGCCCCTCCTCACGAAGTCAATGCTGGATCAGAACTACTGCATCTACCCGCACACCGCACCCGGTCTCTACTGCACCGTCGCTTTCAACTTCACCGGCGGGTCGCTTCTCAAATGGTACCGGGACAACTTCGGCTCTGAGGAGAAACGGCAAGCAGAGGAAGAGGGCAGGGACGTCTATGACGTTCTGATCGAGGCGGCTTCGGAAGGGCCGTCGCCCATCCTGCTCCTTCCCCACTTCACCACCAGCGGAACGCCCTACTTCGACGTAAAGGCAAAAGGCGCTGTCATCGGCCTGACCGCAGAAACCACCAAGGGAGACTTCATAAAGGCGATCCTCGAAGGTGTCACCTTTGAGATAAAGAACAACATAGAGAACCTTGCCTCCAACGGCGTGGACATAAGGGAACTCCGGGCGACCGGCGGCGGGTCGAAGTCTGCCAGGTGGCTTCAAATAAAGGCAGACATATACGGAAGGCCCGTCGCTTCCTTGAACGTTAACGAAGCCGGCTGCCTGGGCTGCGCCGCGCTTGCAGGGGCCGCTACCGGAGAGTATTCGTCCATCGCAGATGCCCTCGAGGGTATGATCGAAGTGGTTCGCGTGTTCGAGCCTGCCCCCGATGCCAACGCGCGGTACGAGGATAGGTTCCAGCTATACAAGGACATCTATCCGAGCCTTCGCGATCTGCACCACCGCATGTGAGATTGGCGTCGCGGAATATCCCAAGCAGCCTTCGATGACGGGGTCCTTCCCTCGGACTTCCCCGGATGTGCGCACTAAGCGCCATGAGAGGCCTGTAGCAGCGCAAAAAAAGCCAGCGCTGGGGCGCAATGCGGAACCGGGCATGGTCTTATACGCGTGCAGCGCTGGCTGTGAGCAGGCCCTATGAATCTCAACTATAATTGGGATAGGTGGGCCTGCATTTCACCTTCTGAGTTGTAAAAACGTACTCCTACCGCGTTCTCAGTCCATGTAAAACGGCAAAGGGAAAGCATACGAGCCGAGAAGGAAACGGGAAGTTTGGACTTCCCGAACGCGTCTTTGCATTGAGCCGAAGGATTTCACCCTTCTCGTACCCCCAAAACGGCAAGGCTGGCCTTCAATTCCCCCTTCAGCCTCTACCGTCTCGCTCATTCCACGCAAAAACGGCAATGCGGCGACTCAAACCTGAGCCACTTGAGTCCGTAAGAATTTAACCCTACTCCAAGCCATATTGCAACCATTTTTTGCGACGCGACACAAAATTTTCCTGGCCATATCCTTTTGCCAGGCGGGGACTTGGGAACGGCCTGCCCCTCCCATCGTCACACGCCAACCCACAGGCTGGTCCGACTGCTGTCCTCACCACTCGGAATCTGAGTGCGACCCAAGCCCCTTCCCTGTTCGCGCCTGGCCGGCGCGAGGATTACACCGTGCGTTCCCTGCGCGGACGTCTGCGCCTGAACCGGTTGCCTGCGAGAACGTTCGCCGATATCTTCCCCCCAATCCGGTCGACGATATCCATAATGCGGTCTCTGATCTCGGCCGCGCGCTCGAATTCCAGCGACTCGGCAGCCTCCCGCATTTCCACCTCCAGCTCCCGCAGCGCCTCCTGCGACACGTACTCCGCCTCCGTCTCCCGCACCGCCGTCCGGGCGACGTCCCGCCCGGATATCTCCTCCTCGATACCCTTGCGTATCTCTTTGCGAATCGTCTCGGGTGTGATGTCGTGCTCGCGGTTGTAGGCGAGCTGTATCTCGCGGCGGCGGTTCGTCTCCTCGATTGCTTCCGTCATTGCGCTCGTCGTCGTGTCCGCGTATAGAATGACCTCCGCGTTGACATTTCTGGCCGCTCGACCGACCGTCTGTATGAGCGACGTCTGAGATCGTAGAAAGCCCTCCTTGTCCGCATCCAGAATCGTCACCAGCGACACCTCCGGGAGGTCCAGCCCCTCGCGAAGCAGGTTTATCCCGACCAGCACGTCGAACTCCCCCTTGCGCAGGTCCCGGAGAATCTCCACGCGCTCGATCGTGTCAATTTCGGAATGCAGGTAGCGGCACCGGTAGCCCGCCTCGTCAATGTACTCGCTAAGCTCTTCAGCTAGGCGCTTGGTGAGCGTGGTCACTAGCACCCGCTCGTGCCGCTCGATCCGCTTCCTTATCTCCTTCAGAAGATCCTGGACCTGCCCTCGCGCTGGTCGGACGTGGATGAGGGGGTCGACAAGTCCGGTCGGGCGGATTATCTGTTCGACTACCTCCCCGCCGCATTTCTCCAGTTCGTAGGGGCCGGGCGTCGCCGACACGAAGATAACCTGGTTGACCGAGGCCTCCCACTCTTCGAAGTTCATCGGCCGGTTGTCCAGCGCCGACGGCAGGCGGAAACCGTGCTCGACCAGCACCTCCTTCCGCGAGCGATCACCGTGATACATCCCTCGTATCTGCGGCACGGTAACGTGCGACTCGTCGACGATAAGCAGGTAGTCAGGAGGGAAGAAATCCACAAGCGTGTACGGCCTCGAACCGGGCGGCCGTCCAGCCAGGTGCCGCGAGTAATTCTCGATTCCCCGGCAGTAGCCCACCTCTTGCAGCATCTCCAGGTCGTAGCGCGTACGCGATTCCAGCCTCTGCGCTTCAAGGAGCTTCCCCTGTTCTTTCAGCGCCGCCAGGCGCTCGGCCAACTCATCCTCAATCGGGCCTATGGCTCGCTCGATAGTCCCTTCTTCGGCTACGAAGTGCCTGGCGGGGTAGATGAAGATCAATTCGTGCTCCCCGAACACCTCGCCCGTGGCAGGACTGAATGAGCTTATCCGCTCGATCTGATCGTCGAAGAGTTCTATCCGGTACGCGAACTGCTCGTAAGCCGGAAAGACCTCCACCACGTCCCCGCGAGCGCGAAAAGTCCCCCTTGCCAGGTTCATCTCGTTCCGAACGTACTGGATTCCCACGAGTCTGGCCAGAATGTGCTGCCGCTCAATCTTCTGCCCGCACCCCAGTTGGACCAGCAGCTTCTTGTATTCGGCGGGAGAGCCCAGGCCGTAGATGCACGAGACGCTGGCGGCTATTATCACGTCCCGTCTGGACATCAGGGCGCTGGTTGCCGCCAGCCGCAGTCGATCAATCTCGTCGTTTATTCGAGCATCCTTCTCTATATAGATGTCCATCTCGGGGATATACGCTTCGGGCTGGTAGTAATCGTAGTAGCTCACGAAGTAGTGGACGGCGGCATCGGGAAAGAACTCCTTGAACTCGCTGTAGAGCTGGGCGGAAAGGGTCTTGTTGGGCGAGATCACCAGTGCCGGCTTATCAAAAGCGGCCAACAGGTTCGCCATCGCGAACGTCTTACCAGAGCCCGTCACTCCGAGCAAGGTCTGGTACTTCCGGCCCGCGGCAACGTTGGCCACGAGCGTCTCCACCGCCTGCGGCTGATCTCCGGAAAGCTTGAAGTCAGACTTGAGTGTAAAGGTACCTGCCAAGGGAGCCTCCGGCGTGAAGAGTGCGCTCCTGAACCCCACCCATTATAGGTTTGCCCCTGCAGACCGTCAAACCTGGCACAGGCTTGCGGCCGGGCCCTACGAGGGGTAACATCTCACCGGGGATTAGAGGCGGAATCGGTACTCAGAATGGAAGAACGCAAACTTGGCAACTACACGCTCCTCGAGGAAGTGGGGCGGGGGCCCATTGGAACGGTCTACAGGGCAACAGACGACCGATCCGGACGGACCGTTGCCATCAAAGTCCTTTCCGCTTTCGTCGCTCAACAGGGCTACAATTACATCAAACCTTTCGTCAAGGGGGCTAAGGCTCTCGTCGCGCTCAAGCATCCTAACATCGTATCGGAGCTCCATGTCGCTTCGGCCGAGGGAACGTCCTTTGTTGCCCGAGAGTACGTGCCCGGGAGAAGCCTCGCGGATATACTTTCGCAGCGAGGCGTGCTGTCGTCACGGGAAGCCGTCAGGGTAGGTGCAGCCGTGGCTGGCGCGCTGGAAGCCGCCCACCGGGTCGGCATCACGCATCGCCGCCTGAAGCCAAGCAACGTGCTGTTAGCCGACGACGGCTCCGTCAAGGTAAGCGATTTCTGTATCGCCAGGATTGACAGGAGACACTCCAGGATAACCGACTCGGGCAAGCTTTCCGACGGAACCTACTATCTCCCGCCTGAGGGAATGTCGGCGGAAGAGAAGGTGGCGCCTGCCGACGTTTACGCCCTTGGTGCCATCGTCTACCAAATGGTCACCGGACACGTTCCTTTCAGTGGAGAAACGCCGGGAGCAGTCGCCTTCAAGAAGCGTATGTCCGAACTGGTGCCGCCGCGAAGATACATGCCTTCCGTCTCCCGTCTTCTGGAGAAGGTTATCTGCAAAGCGATGGCGAAGTCTCCCGAGGGCCGCTTCACGTCGGCCGGCGCTTTCCTGCGGGCGCTGGAACGCGCTGAAAAGGAGGGCGCTCCTTCGACACGCGCGGGGGAACCCCTCGGCCTCAACGCCGCTCTCGAGATCATGCGCGGAAAACACCAGGGCAGCAGAATCCTGATAGACAGACGAAGGAAGTACCTGCTCGAAGTCCGGGAAAAGGGGCGGCCGCAACGCTACTGTACCCTCGTCAATGACGGACTCAGGCTCTACCTTTCGGCTGTGCCGGGCGTCCGCGTGCTCGTGAACGGTCGGAAGGCAAAAGGGCAGGAGGTTCGGTCGGGCGACGAAATCTCTCTGCAGAAGATCCAGCTCAAGTGCCAGATCGAGCCGCGCAATGACGACGCAGCGGACATGGCCGCGCTGGCTGTGAAGAAAGGGTTTCTTACCCCGACCGACCAGGGAGCGGTTCTGGATGAGGTGGTCCGCCGCGAGGCGCAGGGCACGCAGGTGACCGCCGGAGAAGTGATGCTCGAGAGGAAGCTTGTCACCGACGAGCAGCTCTCCCGCCTCCGGGGTGAGTTCGATGGCTTGCTGCAGGCCGAAACCTCCGGCCAGGTGAAGGGACAGCCCAGCTTGGCTCTGCTGGGCGGCAAAGTCGGCCAGATTGCCCTTCAGGCCGACGGCAAGGTTGTTATGGAACTCGGTGGGCTCACCATCGGCGAGGAGGCGATTGCGGCCGCACGTGGGGCTAAGGCACGGAAAGGCATCTCCGTCGAGCCGGGCCTGCTTGACGATGTCGTTTTCTGCGAGCGTTGCGAGGAAGTTGTCCCCCCCGAGGACGTCATCAAGGGAATCGCCACTCAGGCGGGCGGCAGGACGTATTGCCGAAGGTGCAGCGAAGCTGACCCCGTCATTGGTGCGGTTATGATGACAAACAAGTTCCGAAGCAGCTACCGCATTGAAGGCGTGCTGGGCAAGGGGAGCATTGGGAAGGTCTACAGGGCCACCCAACTGTCTAACGGTGAAGTGCTGGCCCTGAAGATAGTCCCCGATAGGAGCAACCGTAATCGCAAGCTGGTCGAGCGGCTCGAAGCTGCCATGTTCTCCGCGCTCAGGCTCAAGCATCCCAATCTGGTCAGCGTCATGCCGATCGAACTCACCCAGAACGAAGCATTCCTGCCTATGGAGTTCGCAGGGGAGAAAACTGTTGCGGACTTGTCACAAAAGGAGTCGCTCTCACTAGGTCAAGAGCGTGACAGGCAACGAATGCAGAAGCTCATCGACATCGTCTTCCAGGTGACCGCTGCTCTGGAGGTAGTCCACAAGGAGCGCGTGGTCCACGGCGAGATCAGGCCCGAGAAGATTTTCATAGCAGAGGACGGTGTCGTGAGGTTGGCCGACGCCGGCTTGCCGAGTACTTTGATGATGACGCAGGCGGAGGACACCGTTCTCGCCTCTCACCGGCGGAGATTCTCCGCTCCGGAGGTACTCGCCAAAAAGCAGCTCAGCGACCCCAGGTCCGACATCTACTCGATGGGATTGATCCTGTGCCTGTTCCTCACCGGCAGCGAGTTCTTCAGGACCTACATGCCGGAAGGGGGAGACCCGACGAAGCTGCAGGAAGCTCTCCTGGAAGGAGATAAGCTGCCGGAAGGCACACCCGTTCGACTGATTCGGCTCATCTACAAGATGATCGATCCTGCCCCAGGGTACCGCTTCCCACGCGCCGCCCACGTCCTAAGGGAAATCCTCAGGATCCAGAAGGATTTGGGGAGCTGATGCGCGCACGCAGTCTCCTTGCCATAGACGTCGGGAGCGTGACGCAGGACATTCTTTGCTGCGTGAAAGGTCAGGACCCCGCCTCAAGCTTCAAGATGATCCTCCCTTCGGAGACTCAGATTGTCGCGAGGAAGATCGAGCAAGCCACGTTCCAGAGGAAGCCCGTGTTTCTTCGTGGCAATGTCATGGGAGGTGGAGCCTCCGTCGGGGCCCTCAAGAAGCACTTGCAGGCGGGCCTGGCTGCCTACGCTACACCCAAAGCTGCGGCAACGTTCCACGACGACCTCGAAAGAGTGACCGCAATGGGTGTCAAGCTAGTCGACGAGGCACCGCAAGCGGCCGTTACCGTCGATCTCGCCGACGTGAGACCCGCAAAGCTCAAGGCGATCCTGGAGCTTGCAGGGCTGGATATGCCGGACGCGTTTGCGGCCGCCGTGCTCGACCACGGCTTCTCTCCAAAAGAAAGCAACCGCCGCTTCCGATTCAAGCTTTGGGAACGGCTCGTCGAGAGGGAAGCGGATCTCGGAGACATGGCTTTCGAACAGGCGCCTCCCGAACTGACCAGGATGAGGGCCGTTCAGGAAGACCTCCCCGGCTCTTACATGATGGACACCGCAGCGGCTGCTTTCCTCGGCGCTCTTCAGGACCCCGTTGTTGGACGCCAATCCGATCGCGGCGTGGTAGTGATCAACCTGGGAAATCAACATGCCACGGCTGCGCTCATAGCTGGGAGGACGCTTCTGGGGATCATGGAGCATCACACCGGTATGCTGACCCCTGAAAAACTCGAGTCACTCATCGTAAGGTTCCGCGAAGGAGACCTGAGCGGCGAAGAAGTGTTCGCTGACGGGGGCCACGGGTGTGTTCTCTCGGGGGGCGTCGGCGAAGCCCGCTTCGAGTTGGTTTCGATAACGGGACCCCGGAGGTCAATGGGCCTCGAATGCGGCTACTACGCCGCATCTCCCTATGGCGACATGATGCTTGTGGGCTGCTTTGGGCTTGCTGCCGCAGTTGGGTGGCTTTGAAGATATCTCAGTCGAACAGTCTGAACCGGATTATGTGGAGCAGCGCGGCGATCCCGTCCTTCCAGGTGATCTTCTTCCCCTCGTTTGGCGTCCGCCCGTAATACGATATCGGTACCTCGTATATCCTGTACCCGCGCTTAGCCACCTTCGCCGTTATCTCGGGCTCGCAGCCGAACCGTTCGGACTTCAGGTTCAGTCCCTTCACCACTTCCGCGCGGAACACCTTGTACCCGGTCTCCATGTCCGTCAGGTTCAGATTCGTCATTATGTTCGACAGCAGAGTAATCAGCTTGTTGCCGGCGTAATGCCAGAACAACAGCACCCGGTGCGGCCCGCCCAGGAATCTCGACCCGTAGACGACGTCTGCGTGATTGTCGAGGATCGGGCCGAGAAGCTTGGGATAGTCGTCCGGGTCATATTCGAGATCCGCGTCCTGAATAATGACTATGTCGCCCGAGACCTCGGCGAATCCGGTTCTCAAAGCCGCGCCCTTGCCCATGTTCTTCTCGTGCCGGAGAATCTTCATCTCCGGATGTGAAAAACGATCCAGGACCTCGGAGGTGCCGTCGGTAGACCCGTCGTCAACTGCGATGATCTCCTTCTCGTAGGGCACCTCCAACAGGCGGTTCAACACCTGCTCGATCGTCCCACGCTCGTCGTAAACCGGAACCACTATTGAAAGCTTCACTTCTCTTCCCACCTCACGTCGGTATCGACGCCTCTTTCGCCCACGTGCACCCTCAACTGTTACGATTCCAGGAGCGCTCTCACAGCAGAGAAGACCTCGTCGGGCTTTATCACGTCCATGCAACTGGGTGCCCTATCGCAGTCGGAATTGTAGCAGCAAACGCAATCCACGGGAGCGACGATCTTCTTCCCGTTGCCGAACAAATCGATCTCCGAGGCAGACGTCGGCCCGAACAGACTCACCACCTTCTTCCGCAAAGCCACCGCGATGTGAAGCGCCAGCGTGTCGCCGGTCACGACCAGGTCGCACAGGTTCACGACCCCGCAGAAGTCGCGCAGCGAGTGCTGCCCCGAGTCCCTGGCGATGCCCTTGGTCTCATTTTCAAGGCGCCGGTTTTCTTCCGCCTCGAGCGGGCCGCCCAGAAGGATCACCGCAGCACCCAGTTCCTCATGGACCCGCTTCGCCAGCTCCGCGTACCCTTGGTTCGTCCACCTCTTCAGCGGCCATCTCTGACCACATCCCGTGTTGATTCCGACCACTGGGCGGTCCGAAGTGATCCCAAGTCGCGCCGCCACCCGCGACGCATACTCCCTTTCCTTTTCCTCTAGCACAAGTTGCGGAGGGTGAATCTCGCCCGGGAGCCCTGCAATTTGGTACATGTGCGCCTGATACGAAAGCGTGTTCGCCTTCTTCACGTCGTCGAAAACGCTCATCTCAAGCCAGTGTCTGGCCTCCGGCGTAGCCGCAATCACCTGACCGAATTGGTTCAGCGTGAAGCCCAGCTTTTTCTCAGCTCTCGCAGAAGCGGCGAGCGCGCAGCTAGGCAGGGACGTGTCAAGGTTGATCGCCAGCGAGAATTCGCATGCCGCAAGAAGCCCCGAAGCCGTCGCGTCCCACGGGATGATTCTGTCGACGTAAGGGTTGTGCGCAAGAAGCGGCTCCGCCTCCCGCTTCGTGATCCAGCTAACAAACGCCTGCGGATAGGCTTTCCTGATCGCTGGCAACAGCGATGTGGTCCGGAGCACGTCTCCCGGCGCGTCAAGCTTTATCAGAAGCAACTGCGAGTCCGCCGGGTCATAGTGCGAACAGGACTCGCAGTGGACGCCTTCGGCCTTGTGAGGAGCACACGGGCGATCCCCGAGATAGTGGCGGCAATCGAAACTGATCTTCTGCTCAGCCATCTCTCCCTCCCGATCCTTCAAGCACCATTCTGGTTACTTCCGCTACAATGCGCGCGGCACTCCTTCCGTCCCCGAATAGCGATCTCCGGAGCCCCATTTGCTCGTGCAGCGTACCGTCGTCCAGCAGCCGAAACACCTCCGCCTTCAGACTCTCGCCATCTGTCCCTGCGAGAATCGCAGCCCCCGCCTCTACGGCTTCTCCTCGTTCCGTCACCTGCCGAACCACTACAACGGGCTTGCCCAGCACGGGCGCTTCCTCCTGGATGCCTCCCGAATCCGTGACGACCATGTACGACTGGTTCAGCAGCCGCAAGAAGGCGGGGTAGGGGAGCGGGTCGATCAGGTGGACGCGCTCCACATTGCCCAAAATCTTCGTCGCGTTCCCTTTGACCTCCGGATTGGGGTGAACCGGAAATACCATCTCAACGTCGCCTCTTTCTTCCAGCACTTCCTTGAGGGCCGTGAGCAGTCCCCGCAGCGGCTCCCCGAACGTCTCCCTCCTGTGAAGTGTGACGACCACCAGTCGCCCCGAACCGATCGGCAGGTTCCCCAGAGCGGCCTCGCAGCCGGGGAGATTCATCGCCCTCTGCAGCGCATCGACGACCGTGTTTCCAGTGACGAACACTGTGCTCTCATCGACGCCCTCTTTCAGAAGGTTCTTTCTCGCTCTCTCGGTTGGTGCGAAGTGGAGGTCGACAATCGTGCTGACCAGACGCCTGTTCATCTCCTCCGGGAAGGGCGAGTGCTTGTCGGCTGTTCTCAGACCGGCTTCCACGTGACCGGCGGGAATCTTGCAGTAGTACGCTCCCAGAGCGCCCGCTAGGGTGGAAGTGGTGTCCCCCTGCACGAGCACGAAATCGAGGCGCCCCTCCGACAGCAACCCGGAAATGGTGGTCGTCGCCCTTGCCAGAAACTCCCACGGCTGCTGGTTGGGTTCCATCAGACCGAGATCGAAGTCGGGAGAGATTCCCAGCTCTTCCATCGCCTGAGAGGCCAATTCGCGATGCTGCCCCGTGAAGATCACGACAGGCCGCAGCCCTTTCGCGGCGCGCAGTTCTTCAATAACCGGGAACAGCTTGATGACCTCCGGTCGAGTACCGAAAATGATGCCGACTTCCCTGTCTTCAGAGGTCCCAGTACTCACTGCTTCCTCCGCAACTGCAAAGGCACAGTATATGACAAGTGCCAGGGAACCGGAAGGGGGACCTCCGGGGGAGCCGGAGGGTGCCATTCATGCCTGCTGGGGCTTTCGCGAATCATCGTTGGCGGAGTTCTCGGCGGATCTGAAACAACGAGGGACGTAGAAACGCGTATGATTGAGGATCAGTCCCAGCAACGGCACACCCGCCTGCTTGAAAACCGACATCGCCCGCCCGGCGGACTCCCGTCGAGTGGCCGCCGCCTGCACCACAAGTGCCACCCCTCCCATCTGCTTTCCCAGCACGGACGGATCTCTCGTGGACAGCGCTGGCGTACTGTCGCAAATGACGTGGTCGAACGACGCCAGCAGCAGCGGCGCAAGCTCTTTCATGGCGGGCGAGTCGAGAATGTTAGCAGCTTTTGACCGCGCGTACCTTACCGGCAGCACGGCGAGATTGTCATCCTCGCAGAAGACCATGGCCTCAGCCACGTCCGCTTTGCCTGCGAGCACATCGTCCAGGCCGGCTCGAACGGGCAGAGAGAGGTACTCCTTCATCTTCGGGTGGCGGAGGTCCCCCTCCAGCAGCAGAACGCTCGTGCCGGGGCTCTGGGCCATGCTCAGCCCCAGGCCAATCGCTGTAGTGGTTCTTCCCTCCCCGCGGTAACAGCTCGAAAGCACAACTGACCGGAGTCCCTGCGCTTGGGCTTGGGCGGTCAAATTCGCTGCCAGCGCACGAAACGCGTCGGCTGCACTCTCCTCAATTATCGCCCTCAGGCCTCCGGCTAGCTCGAAGCTGCCCACGTTCCGCGCTTCAGACACGAGGTCGCGTGCACGGACTTTGGGAGGCGGCGGCCTCTTGGTCCTCGGCTGGGATGGAGGAGGCCCTGCCGGCTTCTTCACTCTATCGCCGAATATCTCTTCGAGCATACTCATCCGGTGTCTCCGGGAAGCTTCTCGATAATTATGTAGTTGAGCAGCGTCACACTCGGATACTGGGTAGGGGAGGGTGCTGTCGACTCCGCCGGACTGCCCGTCGCGGACTCCGCTTCTGGAAGGATTATGTAGTCTGGCCGCACAGTTGGGACGGGGGTGGGGGGCGGACTCGACGGTTTCTCTTCCGGCGCTGGCTCAGCGGCCTCTGGTGCCGAAGCCTCCCGCCCCGCCGTGAATACGGCCAGGAAGTCGCGCCCCTTAATGCCAACGACCGCCGCCACCACTATTCCGGCTGCAAGTATGATGTTGAGCCATACAAACCGCCGGTCAACCTGGCGTGCCGCTGCCGGTGCCTCGGCGACCGGTCTGAATTCCGGTATGGTGCCCAACACGTGGACGCCCAGATGCCTGCGCGCGCTCTCGGCGCTTCTTATCGTGTGGTCCGCTTGCTCCACGAGGGACACGGTCACAATCGATGCGAGAACTCCGACCAAGAGACCAATAGCCATGGCCAGGCTCTTGCCCGGGCGGTGAGGCTTGTAGCGGAGCCTGGCGCCGCCCTGCACGCTCAGGCTGCTTTTCATCTCTTCCTGCCGAAGCTGACGTCCAACACGAGCGTCGTCAAGGCGAGCGCGGTACGTTTCCAGCGCCTCTTTCTTCTGCAGGTAGTCATCCCTTAGCTCCTCCAGCTCCAGCAAGCGCGCAGGAATCTCACCGAGCGTCTCCTCGGAACTCAGCAGCTCCTCCCTCAATTGCTCCTCCCGGCCGCGCAGCTCCACCAACTCTGCCTTTTCCTGCCGGAGCTCTCCCGCCATCTGCTCCCACCTGGGATTCGGAATTGTTTCCGGCGGCCCAATGAGCTTACTCAAGTAGGCGTCAATGAGGTGTATCTTCTGTCTAGTCCGTTTCACGAGGGGGTCATCCTCGGGCACCTTGACCAGCAGCTCCGAAAGCTCCTGCTCCAATTCTGCGATCTGATCCCTCGCCCTGTTCGCCTCGGGTGGCGGCTCGTCGGTGCTTTCCAGAACCAGCGTTTCTTCGGTGTTCAGCAGTTCGTCTGCTATCGACCCTATCCGTTCGGAACTCTCTGCCATCGCTTCCTGAACATCGGCAATCGCCTGCTTGATATCCTCGTGTTTGTCCAGCGCCTCGTTCTTCTGCGTCAGATAGACGTCAAGATCCTTCCAGATGCTCTCCGGGTCAGGCGGCAGCTCGATCGGAATAATGTACTCCTCGGGATACTCCTTGGCGTACCGCTCGAGGGCCGCTCTCGCAGCATCAGCCTGTTCGATGTAGTACTGAATCTGTTCCTCATACACCTCCTCGGCGGCGCTGGTCTCGGCGGACTGCGACTGGTTGTGCCGCTCGATTATCTGGTTGACTATCTCGTCGGTGACGGCCTTTGCGAGTTCAGGGGAGGTCGACCGGTAGCTGACTTCGAGCCTGCGATGGCTGAGTTGAATGCTCATGCTCTCCCTGAACGACTGGACAGCTTCCTCGAGTCGCCACTGCTCCTGCCGTATCCTCTTCAGGATAGCTTTGCGCTTGTCGCGGGCCTCCCTGTTGTCCGGGCCCTTCTCAAGCATCGCCTCGATCCCCGCGAGCTGCTTATCCCTTTCCTCTATCTGTTGTAGGTTCTCCCGGGCCTCTTCCACGGCCCGTGCGACCGACTTCTCGCCGGGATTTGCCTCCAATTGCGCTGTCAGATGTGCAAGGCTCTCCTCCTGGATGTGAGCCTGGCCCGGGAACTGCTTTGCGACATCCCAGAACCTCGCGATGAGGCTTTCCACGGCGGATTCACTCTTCATTTGATGGACCAGAAGCGTCAGAGGGTCGATCAGCGACGTTCCGGCGGCCTCCGCCTGCGAATCTTCCCCGGGTACCTCGGTTATATATATTTCATTGGTGGCAGTATACTCCTCGTCCGCCAGAAAGAAGGCATAGATGGCCGCCCCTCCCACGGAGAGGACCATGCACGCCGCTATGCAGTCCATCCGGTGGAACAAGACCCTCAAGCACTCATGGAGGGTTGCTTTGAAGGAACCAGCCTTCATCCGTCCTCCGGCTCTGCCCGGCGCAGGGCTGTTGTCACCTGCGCCCGAGGGTGCCAGCTTCGAGAATATCGCCCGCAAAGCCCTCCTATGCGGGGCCCGTTTCCACTGAATATGCGGCAGTGTGAGCCATTCTCTCGAGCACAGGCTCCGTCTTGAAAGGAATTGCAGTGGGAACGTAAACCATGTCCTGGAAAAGCATTGCGATATCCACTCAACTCCTCCCGACCCCACTGCGCCAGGGGTGGCGCTTGCTCAACCGGCCGCTCGTCCTCGGAGATTCGCCGTGCGAGCCCTGCTGGGGCTGGCCGCCTGTGCCGCTGCAATGTCGCTCAGGACTCGCCTCACCGCGGAAACACGCGTCTTCTGCCCCTCCGAGGGTGTGCTTTCTCCCCGCGTGTTGCCACGCTGGCCAACATCTTTTTCGACAGTGCCGAAATGCGGCCTTTAGCTAAAGTATCTTGCTTCCAGGCGGGACATCCTTATCCACGGTCAGCAGCGACACCACCTCTCCCGACTGGGCCGCAAGTAGCATTCCCTGGCTTTCGACCCCCCGCAGCGAAGCAGGCTGCAGGTTTGTGACGACCACGATCTTCTTCCCCAGCATCTCCTCCGGCTCGTAGTACCCCCTAAGTCCCGCTACAAGCTGTCTCTTATTGTTCCCAAACCCGACAGTCAGAACGTACAGCTTGTCGGCATTGGGGTGCGCCTTCACTTCCTCGATCTCCCCTATCTGCAGCTCCACCTTCTTAAACTCATCAAACGCAATCACATTACTCACAGAACACCTCTCTATCCGTTGGACTATTGGAGCAACCTACCTCCATCCTTTTTGCGATTCAAGGAACCACATTCTGCGCCGGTCAGCTTCTGCCGAGAAGCAGACACGCTGCGAGAGACAGCGCAACCACAACAAAGTTGCTATCCACAAGCCAATCCAGGAAGGGCCCCGTCGCGACCGCGCGAATGTGGTAGAGATACAGGTAGACGTAGACGAAGAGCAGCGGCGGCACCGCGCAGTAGGCAGCGCCGGGGGCCCACCCGAATGCTGCCGACACAGCCGCCAGCGCCAGGCTGCCCGATACGACGACGAGCACCAGAGCTTTCGTCCACCTTCTGCCCAGCGCTACTGGGATCGTCTCGTTTCCCACCATGCGGTCCCCCTCGATATCCCGAAGGTCCAGAGTTACCGACCTGATGAAAGCAATGGTGAAGGGCAGTAGAAGCGCCAACGCGGCCGGGAACCCCAGTTTGAGGGCACCTGCAGATAGGGCTGGCACGACCGCCGTCATAATACTCCATGCCAGAGCGGTGAAGAGATCCCGCGACCCGGGGATATCCCGCAGCCTTCTGTATCCCGTCAGTCTGGCAAAGGCCGGAGGGAATATGCTCAGGTTGTAAATCAGCCCCGCAAGCGATGACACGGCGACGATTGCGAGGGGCAGCCAGCCGAGTCTGGACGCAGCCAGTAGCGCCCCGACACCGCACGCCGACGCAAGGACGAGCAGGCCCTTTCTATACCGGACGTAGAATCTCGCGCGCCGTGGCTCGTTCAGTTCCAGCGATTCGACATCGGTCAGTGTGTTGATCGTGTGCATCGCCAGTACGTACAGCACCGACACTAACACGTGCTCAACACGCGGAACGAACCGCTGGATCAATGCGCCGAAAACGGTCAGGCACGCCGCCCCGAGCCCAAGCTGCAAGTTCAGATTGGTCGCCCACCTTACGAACTTCCCTGGGACTGATGGCTCTATCCCCAGAATTTCCTCTATCCTTCCCACCGCTCTGTTGATCATCCAGTTGGGCGTGGAGGCCCCCGCTGTTACCGCTATCTGCGAGAACCCCTTCAGAGCATTCGGATCCAACTCCTCCTCAGTCTCTATATGAAAGGTAGGCGTGCCGGTGGCCTCGCATATCTCCGCAAGTCGCCGGGTATTGGCGCTGGCGCGACCGCCGACCACCACCACGGCGTCGGAGGACTTCGCAAGGTCCAACACCTCTCTCTGGCGCCGGGAGGTGGAATCGCACAAAGTGTCGAATACCTCGATCTCCTCCGCCCTTTTGCGAAGCTCTTCTACCGTCTGGCTGAACACTTCCCGGTTCTGGGTGGTCTGCGCGACGACGCACAGCTTCTCGTGCCGGCGAAGCTCCCGCGCCTCTTCCGGGCTCTCCACTACCGTTCCGTGGCCTCGGGAGAAACCCAGGAGCCCCACAACCTCTGCATGCCCGCGATCACCCACAACCACCACCTCGTACCCGCGCCCCACCCATCTCTCTATGGTCCTCTGCACCCTCATCACCCGCGGGCAGGTCGCATCGCAGATTACCCCTCCGGCGGCCTCGAGCGCAGAGCGCTCCTCCGGCGCAATACCGTGCGCGCGAATCACCACTGTCTCCCCCGGCTGCACGTCTTTGATCTCGATCGGGCAAATGCCACGTCTCTTGAGCAGGTCGATCACCTGGGGGTTGTGGATAAGAGGACCGAGCGTGTAAACTCCCGAGCGACGCCGGTGCGCCGCGTTGAGCGCAATATTCAGCGCGCGCCGCACACCCATGCAGAAGCCCGCGAATTGCGCGACTCTAACCCCCATTCGCCGCCTCCGACATCGGCAGTCGAATTCCCGCTTCTTCCTCGATCTCCCCCGCAAGTCTCCTCACCAGCTCCAGCGGCAGGCCGACTATGTTGGAGAAGCTGCCTGAGTATCCGGCAACGAACCTGTCGCCCTTCTCCTGGATCGCATACGCTCCCGCCTTTCCCATCGCCTCTCCCGAATCCACATATTCGTCTATCTCGGCACCGGTCAGTTCCCGCATTGTTATTACGGTTTCTTCGTGCCCGGCTTTCTCCAGTCCATGACCAGCGTAAATCAAGGAGACTCCCGTAATCACCGAGTGCTCCGTCCCGCTGAGCCGCTGCAGTATCTCTCTTGCATGGCTGGGGGACGATGGCTTCCCTATGATTTCATCCCCGAGGACGGTGATCGTATCAGCCCCGATCACCAGCGCCTCTGGCGCGTCCGGGGAGACTGTGCTCGCTTTTCGTCTGGCCAGTTCCTCTGCCACCAGCGCGGGAGCGACCCCGCGCGAGATTCTCTCGTCCACCTCTGGAACAACAACGCGGAAATCGCGGAAGAGCTTTGCCATGAGCGCCTTTCTCCGCGGGGAGGCCGATGCCAGCACGACCTCGGGCGCGTTAGCGGTCATGGAGTATCACCTGCGCCAGGCGCATCACCTGCTCGGCGGTCCTCGCCAGGAACTCGTCCGCCTTCGTCAGCGCTTCATCCAGACTTGCCGGACCAGGGACCAAGGAGAAATACGCGGCCACCCCTCGTTGGAGCACCTTCTCGCAGCCCTCTCCCAGGGAGCCCGTTATCGCGACCGCCGGAACACCCAAGTCTCTCGCAACTCCCGCCACTCCGTCGATCGTCTTCCCAAACGCTGACTGTCCGTCAAGTCGCCCTTCCCCTGTTATCACTAGGTTGCACCCCTTCATCTTCTCGCGAAGTTTCGAAGCTTCGATGACGATCTCAACGCCCGGCCTCAGCCTCGCCCCCAAGAACGCCACCAGTCCAGCACCGAGCCCCCCGGCCGCTCCCGAACCTGCAAGCTTCTCCACGTCTTTGTTCAGGTCCTTTGCGACAACACGCGCAAGGTGGGCGAGATTGCTCTCGAGGGTTTCCACCATCTCCGGCGTTGCGCCCTTCTGCGGACCGTAGATCCTTGCCGCCCCTTCTGGGCCCGTGAGGGGATTGGTCACATCGCACGCCACCTCGACCTCCACACCCACCATCTGCGGCGCAAGCTCCGACAGGTCGATTCTCTTGAGCGTTCCCAGCTCCCCGCCACCGAAGCCAAGTTCTTCCCCATTCTTGTCCAGGAGTCTCGCCCCAAGGGCCTGAGCCATCCCAGCGCCGCCGTCAACGGTCGCGCTCCCGCCAATGCCCACGATTACGTGCTTCACCCCGCGGCCCAGCGCGGACCTTATCAGCTCGCCGGTGCCGAACGTAGTCGTCAGCATCGGGTTGCGTTTGCCGGGCGGCACCAGCGGCAGTCCAGACGCGGCCGCCATTTCTATTACTGCTGTTACGCCGTCTCCCAGTATCCCGTAACCGGCCTGCACCTTCTCGCCCAAGGGGCCGGTGACCGTATCCTGCACCACCTCTCCGGCGGTGGCGTCCACCAGCGCTTGGACCGTGCCTTCGCCTCCGTCGGCCATGGGGACGACCACGGTCTGGGCTTCCGGTACCGCGTTCAGCACTCCCCGCTCTATGGCTGCGGCCGCCTCAGCCGCCGAAAGCGACTCCTTGAAGGAATCAGGCGCGATGCACACTTTCATTCTGTCACCCTCAATTGTCGCTTGCAGGTATCCCCCCAACCCTCTTCCCGCAGGGAACGAGCGCTGTTCCATCTAGTTCCAACGGGAAGTTGGGACTCTATTCTTACTTCTTCCTCCGACACAATGCAACCATACGCCGGGACTGTAGGTGGACACTGGACCTGGTCGGAGACTCGAAGAGGGCTGCCCTTAGCGGCTTGCCCGCAAGCTTCACCGGCAATTCTCACCGCGGCAGGTAGACGCGCTGTATCCTCTTGTCGAGCGCGCACAGAAGCTCGTAGGGAATGGTCTGCGCCCTTTGGGATACTTCCTCCACCCCGACCCTCTCATCCCCGTCGCTGCCGTAAACCGTCACAACGTCGCCGACCCTGGCCTCCGGGACCTCTCCCGCGTCGACCATCATTTGGTCCATGCATATCCTTCCAACCATCGGCGCTCGACTGCCTCGTATCAGCACCTCCCCAAGGTTCGAGAGCGAGCGATGAAGCCCGTGCCTGTATCCGAGCGGAAGCGTTGCCAGGCGTGTCGGCCTGCTCGTCCTATGCATGCGGCCGTAGCTCACGGAGAAGCCGGCGGGCACGGACTTGATCAGCACCACAGTCGTCCTGAGGCTCAATGCGGGCCTCAGTTCCACCGGTGGGCGCTCGGGTGACGGCGATACGCCGTAGAGGGCTAGGCCCGGGCGCACAGCTTGCAGGTGGCTCTCGGGAAGGTTGAATATCGCGGCCGAGTTCGCCGCATGCGCCAGAGGGACGTTCACTCCGGAATCAGACAGCCTTTGCAGCAGATGCTTGAACTTGCTGAACTGCTCGACAGTAAACGCCTGGTCGCAGTCCGCCGACGCGAAGTGTGTCAGAATTCCCTCCACGGTCACCTGCGGCTGACTCTGCACCAGCCGAACAAACTCTTCCCCTTCTTCGACGGGCACACCGATCCTTCCCATCCCTGTGTCGATCTTCACGTGCGCGAGCGCGATTCTGCCGAGCTTCTGCGCGGCCTTTCCGGCTTCCACCGCAATGCTCTCGCAGTAGACGGTTATCCGGAATCCCGCACTGACCGCCTCCTCGACCTCGGTTCCCAGCAGCGGCCCGACTATCAGAACGGGAACGTCGAGCCCGGAATCCCTGAGTTCCAGAGCCTCGTCCAGCGAAGCCACGCCCAGAAACTCCGTCCCCGCCTGCCGGAGAGCCTTTGCCACGGGGATTGCGCCGTGGCCGTACGCGTCCGCCTTCACTATCGAGATTACCTTCGCGGGCGAGACAAGACTCCTGATCGCGCGGAAGTTCGACTGGATTGCTTCGAGATCGATCTCGATCCACGTAGGCGGAGGAGAACTCATTCGGAGGTTGCCCTGGCCTGGAATGGCGACTTTTTCCGGCGGGGCCTGCGGAACAGCGCCTGCCAGATCAGCAATATCACGCCGATAGTAATCAGCGAGTCGGCGGCATTGAAGGTCGGCCAGAATGAGAAGTCAATGAAGTCTCGGACGTGGCCGAGGAATATGCGGTCAACGAAGTTCCCCAGCGCTCCCGCACCAATCAGCCCCAGCCCGATCGCCTGAGTCTTGCCGCTAGTAGTCGCTGCCATCAAAGTGACTACGACCAAGGCGAGCGCTGAGATTGTGACAAGGATGACATACTGTCCTTGAAGCAGGCCAAAAGCGGCACCGTCATGCCTTGCCGCCGCAAGGCTGAGGAAATTGGGAAGGATAGAGGCTTGACTGGAAGGTTCCTTGGAAAGCCAGTTGAACGCCTGCCACTTAGTCAACTGGTCGACTGCGAGCCCAAGACCTACAACTGCGGCGAAGATCGCTGTTTCCGCCTTGAGCCACTTCAGCCTGCCAATCGGTTATTCCTCCAGCCCTGCCTCGTGTTTGCGCTGGCAGTCTATGCACATTCTCGCGTAAGGAATTGCCCGGAGCCGCGCCTTGTCTATGGTCTCAGCGCACATCTCGCACTTGCCGAAGGTCTTGTCCTCGATCCGAGCGAGTGACTCCTCAATCTCCTGTAGCTCCACCTTCTCGCTTTCCAGCAAACCCAATGAAAAGTCGTGCTCGTATGTGTCAGAGGCAAGATCGGCTAGATGCTCCGGGTACGAGGACGTCTCGCCCCCGGACTCCATGCGCGACTTCCCCAGCGTCTCGCTCTCGATCTTCGTGACGTTAGCCAGCAGGTCTGCGCGCTTCTCCAAGAGGAGCTTCCTGAACCTCTGCAGGTCCCTCGAGTTCATTTGGTTCGCTCCATTCCCAGTCGTGTCGTGACCTCAAGCTTGAAATGGTAGTTCTTTCTATCTCGCATGTCAAGATTCCCGATCTCTGATTGGCGGTCTTGACTTCCCCGTCCGTGGTGGTAAACTCTCGCCATTACGGTTCTTGTGGCTCCCTACCGGGGAGTCGCACTGAGGCGAGGGCAAAAGGATTCCCGAGAATTCCCCGACGGGAGAACTCCATACTCGCAACGGAATTACCTGACTAACGAAGGGAGGCCGAAGCAATGCCGCTTAGGATAGTCGACGAAGCGATAACGTTCGACGATGTTCTCCTTCTCGTGGCCAAGTCGGACGTCATCCCGCGCGAAGCCGACACGCGCAGCCATTTCTCCAAGTCCATCGCTGTGAATATCCCAATATGCTCCGCCGCCATGGACAGCGTTACAGAGTCCGGCTTCGCCATCGCGCTTGCACAGGAGGGGGGCATCGGCGTCATTCACAGGAACCTCACCGCCGCAGAGCAGGCAAGGGAAGTGACGAAGGTCAAGAGATCGGCCAGCGGCGTCATCACCGACCCCATCACTCTCAGCCCCGACGAGACCATCGACACAGCAAGGAGATTGATGGCCGAGAACCACATCTCCGGCGTGCCGATAGTGGAACAGGACAGGAAAGTCGTCGGTATTCTGACGATCAGGGACCTGCGCTTTCACAAGCAGATGGACGAGAGAATAAAGAACGTGATGACCCGTCGACTCGTTACGGCCCCCGCTGCCACCTCCTTAGACGAGGCCAAGGAGATTCTTCAGCAGAACAAGGTCGAGAAGCTGCTACTCGTGGATGAGAACATGGCCCTCAAAGGGCTCATCACCATCAAAGACATCAACAAGACGCTCCAGTTCCCAAACGCGTGCAAGGACGAGAACGGCAGGTTACGGGTCGCCGCCGCGGTAGGCGTGTTTGATAAGGAGCGCGTGGCGGCGCTGGTTGATGCCGGAGTTGACGCGATCGTCGTAGACACCGCCCATGGGCACTCCAAGCGCGTCCTGGAGACGGTCGAGCAGATCAAAGGTCGCTACGAAATCGACGTTGTGGCGGGAAATGTTGTCACCAGAGAGGGGACCGCCGACCTGATAAAGGCAGGCGCAGACGCGGTAAAGGTCGGCGTGGGGCCCGGCTCGATCTGCACCACCCGCGTCATCGCCGGCGTCGGCGTGCCTCAGATAAGCGCAATCAATTGGTGTGCCGAGGTGGCTGACAAACACGACGTGCCGATAGTCGCCGACGGAGGCATTAGGCATTCCGGCGACATCGCAAAGGCAATCGCGGCTGGCGCTCACTGCGTGATGATCGGGGCCCTCTTTGCCGGCGTCGACGAGAGCCCTGGCGAGATAGTGATATACCGGGGTAGGAGCTTCAAGGCTTACCGCGCCATGGGCTCCCTCGGCGCGATGATGGAAGGCCAAAGCCGCGACAGGTACGCCCAAGAGGGGGTCTCCAGGATGGACAAGCTGGTGCCCGAGGGCGTCGAAGGGCGCGTGGCGTACAAAGGTCCGCTCGCTGACTTCCTCTATCAACTCGTCGGCGGCCTGCGCTCCGGCATGGGGTATTGCGGTCTTCGCACCATAGAGGAACTGCGCTCCAAAGCCCAGTTCATAAGGGTCTCACAGGCCTCCCTTCGCGAGAGTCATCCACACGACATATTCATCACCAAAGAGGCTCCCAACTACAGAGCCGAGTCATGACCTCTGGCGACAAGCGCGCCCACGAGTTCGTCGCAATCATGGACCTGGGATCGCAGTATGCCCAGTTGATCGCCCGCCGCGTAAGGGAGAACAGCGTCTACTGCGACTTCATCCCTCACACCATATCCGCCGACGAGCTGATGTCTCTTTCCCCCAAAGGTATCGTCATGTCGGGGGGGCCGGCAAACGTCTACGCTCCCGACGCCCCGCGGTGTGACCCGCGAATCTTTCGCCTCGGCATCCCGGTACTCGGCATCTGCTACGGAATGCAGCTAGGGTGTTTCCTGCTCGGTGGAAAGGTAGAGCCCGGCAAGACCAGGGAGTACGGGAGGACTACCTGCACTCTCGACACCTCTTCTGACCTTTTCCAGGGGCTGAACGAGGTGACCACCGTCTGGATGAGCCACGGCGACGTGGTGGAGCAGGTCTCGGAGGATTTCGAGTCCATCGCCCATACCGAAGGCTGTCGCTACGCCGCCGTCAGGCACCGCCAGCAGCCCTTCTACGGGGTGCAGTTTCACCCGGAGGTTTACCATACACCTCGCGGGCGGGACATGTTCCACAATTTCCTCTTCAAGATATGCGGCTGCCGGGGCGATTGGCAGGTTGCCTCCTTTATCGAAGAAGCCACCGACAAGATAAGGGACGCTGTCGGTAGTGAAGGTGTGATATGCGGCCTCTCCGGCGGGGTTGATTCCTCGGTGACCGCCACTCTCGCCCACCGGGCCGTCGGCGACCAGTTGACCTGCATCTTTGTGGACCACGGCCTTCTCAGACTTGGCGAGCGAGAGCAGGTCGAAAGTACCTTCCGCGAGCATTTCGCCATGAAGCTTGTGGTCGTCGATGCGGTCGAGCGTTTTCTCTCGAAGCTCGCCGGGGTGGTCGACCCGGAAGAGAAGCGCCGCATCATCGGTCACGAGTTCATTGAAGTATTCAAGCAGGAGGCGGCGAGGCTTCAGGGAGTCAAGTTCCTCGCCCAGGGGACGCTCTTTCCCGACGTAATCGAAAGCACCTCGCCCAGGGGCGGCCCCTCGGTGACGATCAAATCTCACCACAATGTGGGTGGGCTTCCTGAAGAGCTTGGGTTCGAACTGGTCGAGCCGCTCCGCGATCTCTTCAAGGATGAAGTCAGGGCCATAGGCGAAGAGATGGGCCTTCCCGATGAGATCGTCTGGCGGCAGCCTTTCCCGGGCCCCGGGCTTGCCATCCGCGTCATCGGCGACGTCACACCCGAACGCATCCGCATCGTTCAGCAGGCAGACGCCATCGTCCTTGAGGAAGTCAGGATAGCGGGACTCGAGCGAAAGCTCTGGCTCTGGGGTGCCATACTCCTTCCCGTCTCCAGCACAGGAGTGATGGGCGACGAAAGGACCTACGAGAACGTCGTTGCGATAAGGGCCGTCGAGAGCACCGACGCCATGACCGCCGACTGGGCCCGGATCGAGCACGACGTGCTGGGCCGAATGGCCAGCAGGATCGTTAACGAAGTCCGCGGCGTCAATAGGGTCGTTTACGACATCAGCACCAAGCCACCCAGCACTATCGAGTGGGAATGACCCCGAAAGCTTCGCCCTCCCTGGTTGCCTCCGCGCGACCAGCTCGATAGAATGAAGTATTCGTCACACTTGCCCTTTCGCGGCGGATCCTGGCGCAGGAGCGAACCTTTCACCACGGGAGCAGAACATGAATTACAGAAGGCTGGGAAGAACCGAACTCATGGTGTCCGAGGTGGGATTCGGTGCTTGGGCCATTGGTGGACACGGTTGGGGGCCCACTGATGACAACGAGTCGCTTGCGGCTCTCAAGCGCGCATTCGAGATTGGAGTCACCTTCGTCGATACCGCCGACGTCTACGGGGGAGGGCACAGCGAAGAGATCATAGGGCAGGCAATCAAGGGAAGCCGCGACAAGGTCATCGTGGCAACCAAGTTCGGAAACGATTTCTACGGCAAACTCCAAGGGAAGTACGAAATCAGACCGGATTTCTCCGCAGACTATACGGCCTCCGCCGTGGAGAAGAGCCTGGCACGCTTGGGGACCGACTACGTCGACCTGATACAGCTCCACGCCACGCGAGCCCCCGGCGCCGAGCAGACAGAGGCCTTTGATGTGTTGGAGAAGATGAAGGAGCAGGGGAAGGTTCGCTTCATAGGGGTCTCCGTCAAATCAGTCAAAGATGCGCTGGATTGCATTAACGGCGGACGGGCCGATACCGTTCAAGTCGTTTATAATATGATTCAGCAGGAGATGGCCGATGACGTGTTCCCCTTGGCGCAGGAGAAGGACGTGGGGATAATCGCGCGCGAGCCGCTCCGGTCCGGCCTGCTGGCTGCCAAGTGGAACGCGGACTGGGAGTTTCACCCCCACGACTTCCGCAAGTATCGCTTCAAGGGCGAGCGATTCGGCAAAGCCCTGGAACTCGTGGAGAGGCTGAAGTTCCTTCTGGGAACGGGCTCCAAGACCATGGCCCAGGCGGCGCTACGGTTCGTCCTCAGCCAGCCCGCTGTGAGCATCGTCATACCGGGCTCGAGGAGGCCCAGCCAGATAGAGGACAACGCTTCCGCCTCCGATGCCGGTCCGCTGTCCGAAGACGATTTGAAGCGGATAAGCGAGATCGTGCCGCAACACCTGAACAGGGATTGACGGCGGCAGCATGATCGCGAAGTCAGCTCTCGTGCCAACCTGAGACGTTCAGCACGACCTTGACCATGGACTTGTCACCCGAGGCGAGTTTTGCGAAGACCTCGGGCCCTTCCTCGATGCCGAACTCGTGTGTGATTATCACGTCCGGGTTCAGCATGCCCTTCTCCATCAGCTTCAGCGCCCGTGGCATCTCCCCGAGAGAAGTGCGCGATGTGACCACCGTCCCCTCCTTCAGCACAAGCTCCCTCCAAGGGAACTCGTGTTGCTTCTCACCCTGACCCATGACAAGGATCCGTCCCGCCGGCCTCAGCATCTGTACGGCTTGGTGTACGGGGGGAGGCTGCTCCGCGATTGCCTCAGGGTCGCCCACAGCCTCGATCACAAGGTCAGCGCCAAGCCCGTCCGTAAGCTGCTTCACCTTGCTTGCGATGTTGGCTTCCCTAGCGTCAAGCACGTGCGTCGCACCGAGCTTCGTTGCCAGTTTCAGCCTGTTCGAAGCCACGTCCACTGCAACCAGCAAGAGAGGGCTGCTCCCGGCAACGAGATCGACGAGCGACAGACCCAACCTGCCCGCCCCCAGCACGACCACGCTCTCGGCCGGCTGCAACCTCGCCCTGCCCAGAGCGTGGAGCGCCACCGTATAAAGCTCCAGCATCGGAGCCTGGCGTGGGAACACGCTCTTCGGCAGAGCGTACACGCGATCCGAGGGCAAGCTGACTAGCTCCGCCATAGCCCCGTCAGTGTCCAGCCCGAAGGTCTTAACGCTTAGGCACTGGTTCAGCTTCCCAGCTTGGCAAAGCCGGCAGCCGCCGCATGGAAGTACAGGATCGAACGCTGCCGGCATTCCGGGCAGGAGTCTTTCCGACGCCTCTTCCGGGACTTCCACAATTTCGCCCGCGAACTCATGCCCCATTATGGCCGGATAGGGGATTCGCTGCTCGAACTCGCCCATGTAGACGTGAACGTCCGTGCCGCAGATTCCCACGTGTTTCGGCGCCAGCAGCACCTCGCCCGCCGACCGTTCTGGCTCGGGAGCGTCAATTATCTCAAACTTCTCCCGGTCCACAAGGGCTAGGGCTCGCAAACGTTGCCTCCCTTCGACCCGCTATTCCTGCGGCCGTCTGAATCCCTCGCTGCGGTCCTTCGGGCGCTTCCATTCCGGGAGCTTGGAGGGAACTAGGTGCGTTACGACGTTGTTGCTCTCTGTGATCTCCGCCAATTCGTTATCCGGATCGAGCACCACCGATATCACATGTCTGCGATCCTCCGGCAGCCACTCGAAGCCCAGCGTTGCCGTCCGGGGGATAAGCTCCACGGGAGCCTTCAGATTGGCGATAACCTGCTCCGCGATCAATTCTCCTGCCGCGGGCGGGCCATCGTAAATTAGCACTCGCAAGTCCTGAACCGGCTCGTTGCCCAGATTGTGCACGTCCACGGTCAGGACGCCGCTCTCGTAGCCGATGTCCGCCGACGATACCCCCACATCCACCATGGGCAAGGCCCCTGTGGGCTCGGCGGTCTGCTTAATGGCGATCACTTGCACCTCCCCGACGGGCAGTTCGAGATTGCGAATGTCACCGCGATGTTCGAGCTCGAACGATTCCTGGAGCGCAATTGAGTCGGCCACATCGTCCCCGTCTGCGTCCGGGCCCTGCGTCAAGAGATACTTCCCTCCTGGCGCGAGCTGCCACAGGCGCATTCCCACTAGCCTGTCTTCCGGCCCGAAGTTGTAGGCCAGAAGCCTGAGCTCATCCCTCCCGGATTCCTGCACCAGCACCGCTACGTGTCTTCCCAGGTTCTCCCACCTGACGGCGAAATTGGGCATGCCGATCCCGCCCCAACCGGCGATTCCGCCGGTGAACGGTCCATACAAGCAATTCTCGATCGTGCCCCCCAGTCCGACGCGATCAGTCATCACGCACTCCGTCGTCACCATCTCTATCCCGCGTTTGTCGATAAGGTAGCCGATAGTATCAGCGCTGAAAGTTATGCAGTCCTTGTTGCCCGACATGAGATAGCGCAGGTACGACGCCTCCCCGAAGTGCAGCAGCCGATCGTAGAAGATGGTCCTTGTGGCAGCCAACCCCTCGCCGCGTAGAAACTCATCGTACGCGTCAGTTCCCGTATACATCCTCGTCTTCGCCAGCACGGATGAGAAGTCCGCCCCCGTCGCCAGATTCTTGGCCACCCAGCCCGCGGAGCCCATCTCGGCGCTCTGCTTCGGATCCTGCCGGTAAGCCTCGGCCAAGGCGAAGGCCGCATCTATCGGCTCAAGGTACTGCGGGTTGCCAGTAATCCGATACACCGACTGGAGCATATTATAGGCCAGGTTCTGTCGGATGAAGCACTGCGTGTAGTCCGGCGCACGGTTGTAGGGCGCGTCGTACCATTGCGCGCCGTCGGGGTACCCCGGATCTCCGGTCTCGAACGCTATACCGACCGGGAGGAACCCCGCAGGCTTCCCTTTCTCCGAGAGCTTCGCCGCTTCCACCCATGCGTCGGCCCATTCTGCGAACGTCCTGACCGCTTCGGGGTTCTCGCTGTACCACATTAACCCCAGCCCCACCTGCCCCAGCCGATGCGCATAGACCGAATCCACCGCCTCATGCGGATCGGGGTCTATCCAGTTCGGTCCCACGTTGACCGACCGGAACAGCCGCCAGCCTCTCTCGTTCTTCTTCGTGAAGAAGTCGCGGATAGACTTGACCGTCGCCATGGACCTCTCTATGTACGCCGGATTTCCGTAGTCCAGATAAATCATATGGGGCAGCGTATCGGCCACCATCTCTGTTATGTGCTCGACATCCGCCCTCCCGCTCTCTATTCCCCATTGCCTGTCCATGCTCGCGGAATTCCACGCCCCCTCGGCCAGCTTCGTCACGCCCGCTCCCACGATGTCACTGTGGCCTATGGTCGCCAGCTTGGACCAGCTCCTCAGCAATTCGACGTCATCCGACCACCCGTAGGCGTTCATCGAGCCATCCGCTCTCTGGCGATTGAGCATCCACCATTCTGCAATATCCGTCACCCAGCCAAGTCCGTCCCGCAGCGCGCACGCCCAGTCGGGCGCTCCCTCGTACCCCCAGTCGTATCTTCGGGGGGGATGCTTCGGAAGCTGCTCCTGAAAGAGCCTTTCCGTCTCTTCTTGCGTCTTCACCGTTTTCAGGCGCGCGTACACATCCCTGTCGGCAATCGAATCTACGCCTCGCAGATATATGTTCACGTACTTGTTGTCGGGGAACCGTTCCTTCAGGTCGAACCATATCTTGTAGCCTCGGTACGACGCCGCAGGGCTCGACCCCATCGGGTCCGAGCCGCAGTTCATTCGCGCGATGTAGATCAGGCTCTTAAGATACAGCGGATCCTCAGGCGAGATTTGCCTCAGCATCGACTCGGCCGCCCACTGCCCTTCGGAGCTCCGCATGACCACTCCCAGCGCCTCGAAGTCCTGGTTCCGGAGCCTGATCGCCGTCTCCATCAGGTACACGCTGGTCGAGAGGTATAGTGCCGCCGGGTCCTCAGGAACGTGGGTTAGATACTCCGAAAGCACCGCTCCCGCTTTCTGCGTGAGGGCAAGCTCGTCATACGTCTCCGGTCTTCCGGCCAGCGCCAGCAGCAGCTCTGCTAGAGCCAGGCGCTCCTCTCCCGAAAGCGAAAGCGCAGTTTCCCCCCTCTGCGTCGGAGCGAACAGCTTATCCACAAGTGCGCTTGCCTGCGTGTCCGCGGCCTCGTAGTGCCCCAGGTTGTATTCCTCTATCGCCCCGGACATCGTCCGGTTGAGTCTGAGTTCCGTCTCTAGCCTGCCCCCCGCCAGTTTCAGCGGGAGCGGCTTGTACGGATACACCTCCAGGCCCAGCACCGAATTCTTGCTGAAGGGCTCGGTTTCCGTCACCTGCGATGCGTCCGCCGGAAACTTGCTGCTCCGTTGGTTGGCGGCTCCCCCCTTCAACCCCCCGTAGTCGCCGAACACGTTGTCGCTTGGCTTCCTTCCCCTTGCTTTGCGAAACCGCACCGCCAGCTTGTCGTCCTTGACGTCCGTCACAAATCTGACCCGGTATACTCCTCCTACTCCTCCTGCTTGGGGGCCGGGCGACCCTCGCTCGTAGTACGTGAAAGCATCGGCCCGCTCCGTTATCGCTTGTCCGTTGCAGTCAAGCCCCAGCTTGTAGCGTCCCCCCGAAAGATCTCCCAGGTATGCGAACACCCAGTACTTGCCATTCGGAAGGTCAACTTGGAAAACCATGTCCGAAGAATCTGCAACCCCGTCTATCAGGAGATCGTCGGCTGGCTCCGTCGATGACTCTCTCGGGTAGACACTGGCGTAGCGTCTGTAAACAGCTTCCGCCGCGCTGAATGAATCCGACGCCGCCTTCAGCCAGCCATATCCTCTTTCCGGCCTGTACACGCTGGACTCCGTGACGGCCACGCATCCCTCCATCACGGGGGATGCCCCCGGTCCCATATCGAACCTCGAGGGGGCTTCTGCTGCGAACGACAGCGCCAGCGGCAAGAACAGAGCCATCATAACGCCCAGGGCATTTCTCACATTCCGCCTCCTCTACTCCCCGTTAGACGGTACCCAGCGTTCCCACAAGCTGCTGAAGCGAGTCCAGCCCGTGCTCGTCCAGGTACTCCGAAATCCCCGTAGTGATCCGCGGGCATACGCCGGGATCTATCAGAAAGCTCGTGCCTACGGCCACCGCCGAAGCCCCGGCGATGATGAATTCCAGCGCATCCTCAGCCGAGCGGATTCCCCCCATCCCCACGATCTTGGTTCCGGGAATGGCGGAGAATACCTCGTGCACTCTTGCGACCGCTATCGCTTTCAGCGCCGGTCCCGACAGGCCGCCGGTGGTGTTTCCCAGGAGCGGCTTCCGCGAATGGATGTCTATCGCCATCGCTCTCGCCGTATTCACCAGCGACAGCGCATCTGCGCCGCTGTCCAGCGCCGCCTTGGCTAGTTCCGCCAGCGGCCGCACGTCGGGAGACAGCTTGACGATGAGAGGAAGCTCCGTCACCTTCCGCACAGCCCTTACCAGTTCAGCAAGGCTCTCGCTATCCTGCCCGAATTCGGCCGACCCTTTCTCCACGTTCGGGCACGAAACGTTCAGCTCAATCGCGGATACGTTCTCCGCGGCGCTCAGCTTGACGCTGACCTCGACGTATTCCCCAACGGTGAACCCCGCCACGTTCGCGACTATAGCAACAGGCAAGTCTGCCAGCTTTGGCAGAATGTCAGAGACTACCTTGTCGACCCCCGGGTTCTCCAGCCCGATGGAGTTGATCACCCCGCTGGCCACCTCAGCTATCCTGGGGGGAGGATTTCCCTTGCGTGGTTTCAGCGTTGTCCCCTTGAGCACAATCGCGCCCACTGCGCCCCAATCGAACCCCGTAAACTCCAGCAGCTCCAGCCCGTATGCGCAGGTCCCCGATGCGATCATCAGGGGCGAGTGCAGGGCAAGGCTCCCTATCTCGACCTCTAGCCGCCCGTTCCCCATTCGTCCTCCCAGAGTATCTCTTCGGCGTCAAAGGCCGGCCCGTCGACGCACACCCGTGCCAGGCCCTTTTTCGTGAGGATGCTGCACGACATGCAGGCTCCGAAGCCGCACCCCATCATCTCTTCCATCAGCACTTGGCATGGAACCTTCGAGGCCCGGCACAGTCCCGCGGTTTCTCTAAGCATCTCCCGCGGTCCACACGCGATTACCTCGCGCTTGCCATCTCCGATCTCGAGGTGCTCCCTCAGAAGGTCGGTCGCCAGCCCGGTGCGGACGCCGTCGTCTGCCTCGGTGACGACCTTGACCTCTACTCCCAGTTCCCTGAATTCATCCAGCGTCGGCGCACCGTCGTCTTCCGGCTCCGCAATACGGGCGGGAATATGGTCCTCAGCTGAGCCGCCTATCAGTAGCGTCGTGCTCCTGCCTATACGGGAAAGCTCCTCCGCCACTGCCAGCATCGGCGCCAGCCCCATCCCTCCCGCTACCAGTGCCGCCGGAAGGCCCCTATGCCCTTCGAGTTCCAGCGGCGTCCCGAGAGGACCCAGGACCCCCAGCGTGTCTCCCGGACTGAGCCCCGCGAGCGCCTCCGTTCCGGGCCCGAGCACGGCGAACGCAATACTGAACGTGCCATCGGGCTCGCCTTCAGCGTTTCGGTACAAGCGGTGCAGGCTGAACGGCCTCCTAAGCACCGGCTGTTTCGCGGAGTAGTCCCGGCCAAGCGCTTCTCGCGCTTCGGTCCAGCCCCCAAAGCTTCGCTTCCCAACGTGTGCATTGCCGGGAAGAGCATTCACAAACTGCCCTGGACGAATCCCTGCCGCGATCTCGGGGGCGTTAAGCCGAAGCCGGCAGAACCTCCCGAGAAATCGCACGCTGGATACCACACGCGCTTCGACGTTATGGATCACTCCGCCGGAAAGGCTCGCCGATCGTCTCTTAGTGAGCGTGACGCAGTTGCCCTTGGGAGTGTAGGAAACATCATCCATGAACTTGTGCATCAGCAGCACGCCGCGCCCGCAAGGGGTGAGCAGGTTCTCTTCATTCGTTGGGTCGGGAATCATGCACGGATCGAACCCCTCGCCCTCGTCTTGAACGCATATCTTCACCTGTCGCGGCGTCAGCTCGTAGTCGACTGTCACCTGCTTGCTCGGGTCCTCCTTGTTTCCGTGGATGACCGCGTTTGTGATGGCCTCCTCCGCCGCCAGCCTCACTGCGAAGACTTCCTCCGCGTCGTAACCCAACTGCTCTATCTCGGCCACGATCTCGTCTATGGCCTTCGTGGACTCGTCCAGCTTGCTCGGAATAAGCTTTCTCTTCATCGCTCCTCCCAGCTGCGTTCGGCTATTCTAATACCTATCACGCCTTGCAGGCAAGGCGGTGGCCGCTTCCCGCGATTGCACGTCGGCGGATACGCGCATAGAATGGAATGAGGAAGGGAGGTCGATTTGGCTGATGCGCGACTGGAACGCCTTCAGGGCGTCCTCAAGCCGATGGGCAGCGTGGTAATAGCGTTCTCCGGCGGCGTCGACAGCACTCTTCTGGCGAAAGTAGCTGTCGATACCCTCGGCTCAAAGGCTCTGGCGGTCACCGCCCGCTCCGAGACCTACACCGACGAAGAGTTCTCCATGGCCGGCCAAATCGCGCAAGACATCGGGATACGTCACAGGGTCATAGAGACGGAAGAACTCGGCATAGGCGGCTTCGCCGACAACCCTCCTCGCAGGTGTTACTACTGTAAGCATGAGCTGTTCTCGAAACTGCTCGACGTGGCCCGCGAAGAGGGACTTGCGCACGTGGCCGACGGCACCAATGCCGACGACACGGGCGACTTCCGGCCCGGGATGGACGCGGCCAAGGAGCTGGGGATTCGCTCTCCCCTGGCCGAAGCCGGCCTCGCCAAAGCCGACATCAGGGCGCTAAGCAAGCACCTTGGACTCCCCACTTGGGACAAGCCTCCCGTCGCATGCCTGGCCTCCAGGTTCCCATACGGGCGCAGGATCACTAAGGATAGCCTACGGATGGTGGCTCACGCCGAGCGATCTTTGAGAGACCTGGGGTTCTCCACGGTCAGGGCTAGGCATTACGGCCCGCTGGCGAGAATCGAGGTCGCCCCGGAAGAACTCGACAGACTCACATCTGCGGAGTTGCGCCCTCAGGTTGTCGAGAAGCTCAAAGGCATCGGCTACACGTACGTAACCGTCGATCTTCAGGGCTACCGAAGCGGAAGCATGAACGAAGTGCTGTCCGCCGACCAGAAAAACCCTGTCTGACTCGTGTCGGATGCCTGATCAGCCCCGCAACACCAGCAGGTTGTCCCTGTGAACCGCCTCGTCGTACGCGCAGTATCCTAGAGCGCGCTCGATGTCCGAGCACTGAACGCCCTTGATCTTGAGCAGGTCGGCTGACGAGTAATTGGAAAGGCCGCGAGCGAACTCTTCGCCGTTCGCCGTGCAGATCGAAACCAGTTCTCCCGCCTCGAAGCTCCCGCTCACCCCCACGATTCCGCTTGGGAGCAGACTCTTCCCGCGCTGAATCAGCGCCTCCCTCGCGCCGTCGTCAACCGTGATCTTGCCCTTCGAGATGGCGGCACGACCCAGCCAGCGCTTTCTGCTGCGGATGGGTTCTTCTCTCCCCGGGAAAAATGTTCCGAGTTCCTCACCCTTCAGCAGCCGAGGCACTATATCACGCTGGTTGCCGTCGGCGATTATCACGCTCTGACCTCCCTCCGTGGCAATCTCCGCCGCCGTCAACTTGCTCCTCATCCCCCCGACGGTTAGGTCACTTGCCTTTTCCTCCCATACGCAGTTGTATGTTTCCTGCGTTATCTTCTCGATCGTCTTGACGACCTCGTGACCCTTGCCGCGACCCTTCTGCACTAATCCTTCCACGTCGGTCAGAAGCACTAGAAGCTGTGCTTCCACCAGACCCCCAACGAGCGCCGACAGCGTGTCGTTCTCCCCGAAGGTTATCTCTTCCGTCGATACCGTATCGTTCTCATTTATCACGGGCACAGTGTCCATCCTGAGCAAAGACAGAATAGTATTTCGGGCGTTCAGGTAACGGCGTCGCTCGCCAAAGTCCTCCCTGGTCAGGAGGAGTTGAGCCGAATTCAGCCCGTGATTGGCAAGGCGGCGCGAGTAGAATGCCATCAGGTGGCCCTGTCCCACTGCCGCTGCCGCCTGGAGTTCAGGAAGTCTTGATGGCCTCTTCTTCAAACCCAGTTTCTCAACCCCGGCGGCGATGGCCCCGGAACTCACCAGCACGGCCTTCCTGCCGTCCTCCCGGATTTCGGCAACCTGGCGGCACAGTCCCGCAATCGCGCGGGAGCTGATCCGTCCCTCCTTGTCTGAGAGCACGCTCGTCCCGACTTTGATGACCAGCAGTTTCGTTCTGTCGAGGTAGGGCTTGCGAACGTTGCTTTCCATTACCGCCTCCCGGAGCACTGCTCCAAATGTTAGCCCCGCGCAGAGACCGAAGTCAAGCCATCTTGCTTTTGACAAAGTATAAGGCGGTCACTAGAATGGATGCTTCCATGTACGTTTCTGTCGATCGCTGTTGGCCTTCTCCCGTGGAGGAGTTGCCTTGGGCGGAACCCTGGCCGAGAAAATCATATCCGATCACTGCGGCAAAGCTGTCGTTCCGGGCGAACTTGTCGTCGTAATGGTGGACTTCTGCTACTTCCAGGACGGCACCGGCCCTTTGGCGGTCAGGCAGTTCAGAAAGCTGGGAGCCGACCGGCTCAAATCGCCCAAACGTACGGCCTTCTTCCTTGACCACGCCGGCCCCTGTCCCAACAAGGAGCTTGCCAATGACCATCTCCTGCTTCGCGAGTTCGCGAGGGAAATGGGCGCTCACCTCTTCGACGTGGGGGAGGGGGTCTCCCATCAGGTCGTCTCGGAGCGATTCCTGAAGCCGGGGTGGCTGGTGGTTGCATCCGACTCGCATACCTGCACCGGCGGCGCGCTGGCGGCTTTCGCCACGGGCATGGGCTCGACCGACGTTGCGGTCGCCGCCGCAGCCGGGCAGACTTGGCTCCGCGTGCCCGAGTCTCTGAAGGTGACGCTTTCCGGCAGGCTTGACGAACGTGTTCTCGCAAAGGACGTCATCTTGACGCTCATCGGTCGGCTCGGAGCCGACGGCGCCAATTACCAGGCGCTTGAGTTCTCCGGCGACGGGATCGCGACGCTGGATTTGGCGGACAGGTTGACGATCTCCAACATGGCGCACGAGTGCGGCGCGAAAGTGGGCCTATTTCCCTCGAACGGCGCGACTCGTCGCTACCTCGAAGCGCAGGGCAGGGCGGGGGACTTCGCTTCTCTGGCCGCTGACAACGACGCCTCCTACGCAGAAGAGATGGACTTGAATCTTGATGAACTCGTTCCTGTGGTTGCTGCTCCGCACGCGGTGGACAATGTCGTCCCTGCGGCGGAAGGCGGCGATGTCGAGGTTGACCAGGTATACTTGGGCAGCTGCACCAATGCCCGATTTGAGGATTTCGAGGCCGCTGCTTCTGTCCTCCGGGGCAGGAAGCTTTCCCCGGAAGTCAGGTTGCTGGTCCAGCCAGCCAGCCCCACCGTATACCGGGAATTGGCCGAGAAGGGATTGGCCGAGTTCTTCGTTGAACTTGGCGCTGCGGTGCTG
>Ga0180438_10000305_pt1 | contig 98511 bp, 81 predicted proteins | sample SS_ome_12_FD_132455 | JGI IMG/M metagenome (GOLD analysis project Ga0180438, IMG submission 132455) | Hypersaline lake sediment archaeal communities from the Salton Sea, California, USA - SS_3_D_2 metaG | ecosystem: Environmental > Aquatic > Non-marine Saline and Alkaline > Hypersaline >... | reverse complement strand
ATAAATTTAAATTTTTTTTGATATTTTTGAGAAAAGTGATTGAAATATTTCGCTCGAATATGTCTTATATTCTAAAATATAAATCTACCGGAGGTTCAATTTTTTAAAATTAGAATTGCTGTCCAGCCTTAATCCAGCTTGACAATTACTTTATTAAAGAGTATAATTCCTGGACATTGGAATAAACGGTGAAATTGAAACGGATCGCTTTTCTCTATCTGCTTGTCGCTATTTCTATTATATTCCTGGCGGCGGATTTTTTCCACACGGAAACAACCCTCGAAGAACAAGATGATTGCCCCATCTGTATATTTGAACGGAATAGTCTTGCTATCTCGCAATTGTATTTCCTGTTTGTAGCGATCGTATTTGTTTCACTTTTTAGATTCATTATCCACCAGAATAGAGCACGGTCTATTTTGGTTAATTTTCATTTCAACATCCGTGCGCCACCCTCCTGTTAAGGCACCTGAGTGGCAGTAGATGCGAGACAAGCGATGCGGTACTGATAATGATGAGCAATAAAATCCGCATCCACTAAACGCGAGGCGATATAGAACGCCGAAACTTGCACTCCCGGTGCCAACTCTTCAATATTAACAACCCTTTTTGTGCAAAAGTTCTAGAGTTCCCGGATCAATCTTTTAAAGTACCGGGAAATACTTAAAGCATTAAAAAAAAGTTAATTTTGATAAAAAATAGGAGGAAATCTTAGAATGCAAAGACATTTAAATTTTTCAATATTAATTTTAATCATTTTATTCCAATTTATGGTTGTTTATGGAGAGCAGAGACCTTTTTCAAACAACAAAGCCGGACCTAAAATAACCCTTGAAGGATTTGTTTTGGATGAGCATGGAAACGGTATATATAATGCCGAAGTCATTGTACCGGAAAAGAATATCTTGGTAAAGACCAGTAAAAGCGGGCATTATATCATTGAGTTTAGTGCTGGCGGTGTTGTCCACATCGAGGTATGCAAAAGCGGGTTCCTCCCCGTTTCAACCCGGTTCTTTAACACAGGGGAAAACATCGCTTTAAAGCCGATAAAGATCACACTTGTGGGATCCCCAATGGAGGAAATAGTTGTTACTGGTACATCCACACCTAAACTGTATACGGAAACCCCGGTTAAGACTGCAGTGGTTTCAAAAAAAGATATCGAGAAAAAAGGAGCTGTTTCCCTGGCCGACTCGTTGGAACTAATGACCGGTGTCAGGGTAGAGGATAACTGCCAGAACTGCAATTTCACCCAGGTTCGCATTAATGGGATGGAAGGAAAGTACTCCCAGATTTTGATTGACGGGATGCCGGTGGTATCTGCATTGGCTGGTGTTTATGCACTGGAACAGATTCCCGCCAATATGATCGAAAAACTGGAAGTGGTAAAAGGTGGTGGTTCGGCCCTTTACGGTGGTAATGCTGTCGCTGGCGTTGTGAATATAATCGCTAAAGAAACGGAAAATTCCGGCAGCCAGGTGTCGCTGACTGGTGAGTCCATCAACAGCAGCTCCAATATCGTTTTGGATTTCAACACCGATTACGCTTCCAAAAAACATAAAATCTATGCATCCTTTTTTACCAACTACCAGAACCGAGAACATATGGATTACAATGACGACGGGTTTTCAGACCTGGGCGAATTAAAAAATGTGAGCCTTGGCGCCAATTTCAGCCATCATTTTGATGCCATTGCTGGGAGATTAAAGTTAAATTTCACTGCCATATTCGAGGACCGCCGGGGCGGCAATAAGTTTGATCAACCAGAACATTTTGCCGACATTGCTGAATCCATACGCACCTATCGAACCGACTTCGGATTGAGCTGGGAACAGGCCTTTAAAGAGATATCTTTATTGCGATTTCAGGGTTCCTTTTCCTATACGAAGCGGAAGTCTTATTACGGTGCCGAACAAGACCCCAATGCCTATGGCCAGACCCAGAATCCGGTGGTTTACGGCCGTTTGACTTACAATCTTTTTTCCATTGGATATCATAATATCATACTCGGCACCAGTTACAAGTCCGACCATATCAAAGACCTGGCACCGGCGTACAATCGTACCATTGATGACACCTATACGGACCTGGGATTCTTCATTCAAGATGAGATCGAGATGTTTAAACATACGACCACACTGCTGGTGGGAATTCGTGCAGATAAACACTCAACAATTGAGCATTTTATTTTAAGCCCCAGGGCCAGCCTACTTTATAAGGGTATAGAGAACCTTACCCTGCGTGCTACTTTTTCCACTGGTTTCCGTGCCCCCCAGGTATTTGACGAAGACCTCCATATCACACAGGTGGGGGGTGAAGGCATGCTGATTATAAACCAGGCGGGTTTAAAGGAAGAAAGCTCCCACAGCTTCACACTGGGTATCGACTTTGGGAAACAAGTGATCAACAAATTGGTCCAATTCAGTATCAGCGGATTTTACACCCACCTGGATAATGTCTTTACCCTGGAAGAGATAGACTCTAAATCCAATGCACGTGTTTTTGAGCGTTTTAACAGTGCAGGTGCCACTGTTTATGGTATTGAAATGGAAGCCGGGTTTAAATGGAGTAACAAATTTGAGATATTTTCAGGATGGACATTCCAAAAAAGTGAACTGGAAGAGCAGGAACCGGACTTCGGTGGTAACGAATTTTTCCGATCCCCCAATGTGTACGGTTCGATGCGCATCGACTGGAACTTTCCCAAATTCTTAGATATCCGGGCTGAACTCATTTACACCGGTTCCATGAAAGTACCTCACTTTGCTGGATATATTAAAGAGGATGTCCTGGAAGAGAGCGATCCTTTTGTCGTGCTAAACCTGACATTAAGCAAAAAAATCGGCTTCACAACGGGACACAGTGTGACCCTGACTGCGGCGGTTTACAATCTCCTGGACCAGTTCCAGGAAGACCTGGACCGTGGGATTTACCGGGATGCTGGATATATTTATGGGCCCCGTTTTCCACGAACCTTCCGGCTGGGGCTGAAATACAATTTCTAAAACCTGATGCATTTCATGGGTAAATCGTTTCCTTATATTCAATAATATGATCACAATAGGGGTCGCCTTTGGGAATTGACTTTGAAATTCTATAACAAAGATTCTTCCCCAATGACTCGACCAGTGTTTTCTCCATCTGGGTATGGGCTTCACACACTTCCGGTTTCTCCCAGGGATAAGGGCACTCCCACACTCTTATGACAACACGTTTATCAGAGAATTCAACGACTTTTCCATTACCTCTTAATGTATTGAATATCCTTATAACATAAAGCGCAACAGATTCAATGTTATCGTATGTGATCCTTTTCTTTGCTCTTTCGGCAATTTCCATGCCATATTTTCTACCAACGTCTCTGATCAGGTCTAATCCATCTTCGCCGTATTTTTCATAAATCGCATCATAGAGAATTTTAATCCGTCTTACCAATCCGGCAGTGACACTTTTATACCTTTTTTCGATTGGAACCTCTTCAATTTTAACATGTTCCGGCAATTCTATCATTTTTACCTCCATGTTTCCAGGATAGCAATGCAGCAACCTCGAATGGCTTTGATAATCCTGTCATCTTATGGACACTCAATTTTTATATTTTCCGGGCTTGTCTGGAAATTTTCAATTTTTTTTTGAATACCCTTCAATTGATAAGAGAGTCAACCTTTTTCGCAATTTCTTTTTTATCCTGTAATCCAACAATTTGATCAACCAATTTCCCATCTTTAAAGATCAACAACGTGGGAATGGCCATGATTCCATATTCAAATGCTGTTTTGGGATTCTCATCAACGTTTAGTTTACACACATTTAGTTTACCTTCATACTCATTGGCGATTTCCTTAAGTATGGGTGCAATCAAGTGACAGGGCGCACACCACTCGGCCCAAAGGTCTACTATACAAGGCAAATCTGATTCCAATACTTTTTGGCTGAAATCGGTATCCTTAACCTCAATTTCCATTTTACCTCCTCTCAAATTTTGTTTTTTTAAATTGAATCGTTGGCCTCCTAATTTGCAAACACAGAAAACAGCTTTTTGGGAATGCCGACAACCATCCGGTTCCGATCGATCTGACCATATTTACGTGAATCCTCACAAGCAAATGAAAATGCTATTTTTTCCTCAAGGTAAGCCTTTACTGCAATACCACTGCAAATGGGCATTATGCTGCATAAAGAAACATCTAAATTTTTCCCAAAATGGTAATGGTGCAGCTTTATCAAATCCATGGCACACTCTGGTAAAATATAGGATATTAAAAGGTCTGGCTCCCCTGGCGTATTCAACCCGATGTATTTAACAGGTTCATTTAAATAATGAATACTCGGAAGCATGGATTCAAGAACCTCTTTTGTGATATGACCCTTCTCCTGGCAATACTCCTGGAGCATGTTTTTGTTACCCCATCCAAATGCATAGCGTGCACCTGGGCAGTTGATACTATCCCGATCCAGAAGTACTGGTTCAAAAATAGCTTCTTTTGTGGCTTCGCAGAACCGGATATCTTTCCATAGTTTAGCATTTCCAAAATCCGCTTCTTCTGGATAAAACGTGACTTTAATCCATTGGCTTCTGAACTTATCAGAAAATTTTAAATTTATATTTTCCATTTTACCTCCGCGCTTTTTTTATTCATTAAAGGGAAACCTTTCGACCATACTTTATAAATTTCTTTGTCCCGAATCCATTCCTTATTACATTCAAAACGTTTTCGTCATCTGGTTTAAATATTGCCCCAAAAATTTTTTTTATGCTTTTATATTCAAACATATCTCGATTCATAATGGATGAGGGTCCCAAAAGAAATATATCACAATTTTCTCTTGAATGTGTAACAATATCCATAAATGTACCGTTCATAATGCTTGTAGCGGAAAGAATGATTGTTTCTGCCTTTTTAATATATTCCATTTCATCTTTAATAGAACCAAGTTCGCCATTTGTCTTTATCAGATCAAAAACGTGAATTTTGATATTGTTTTTTTTGAATTTTTCCAGGAGTGGTTTAAAAAGTCCAACCATTACGATGTTCTCATAATTCATAAAATCAATCCCATCGAAAATATCTGCGGTTTTTTCATAATGATTTAAATAATTCAAATTCGCATTAAAATAAGCATTCAAGATGACTCGATGCTCGATTTTATTCAAATCCGGTTCGTTTAAATCCTCTTTTTCAACCTTCACATCGTTTAATAGATTCGCACAGACACCAATATTCCCATTTTTTAAGAGAACAGCGGAATATTTATGCCCACAAACAATTTTATCAACACTTGAAATATCAACACCATGTTTTTCTACAAAGTGCCTTAGTGGTTCATTTATCATTTTTTCCAACATTTCCAAAATAGGTTTCCATCCGGTCAAAGGCTTTATTTATTTCATCTTCGGGTACACAGAAGGATAATCTCATATGATTTTCTCCGGTATGACCGAAGGCGATTCCAGGCGTAGTTGAGACTTTGGCTTCTTCTAATAGCTTTTTACAAAAAGCAAACGAATCGTTTCCGTCCTTTAACAAAATTTTTGGAAACATCAGGTATGAACCACCCGGCTTTTGATATTCAAAAACTGAACGAAGCCTGTCCAGGCGCTCACACATCAGATTCCGGGTGGTTAGATAGTGCTTTTTGAAATTTTCCACACAATCTTGAGAACCTTTTAAAGCGGCCAGTGCTGCATATTGAGAAACCACCGGAGCGCAAATTGAAAATGGAATATGCGCCTTTTTTATCTGGGGTATTAATTCTTCATCTGCATGCAAATAGCCGACTCGCCAACCTGTCATTGCATAGGTTTTTGTAAATGTATAGCAGCTGATCACATTTTTTTTCATTTCAGGGATCGATCCAGCACAAAAATGTTTACGATCATCAAATACAAAATATTCATACGCTTCATCGGTAATAATCATTAAGTTGTGTTCCAGGGCAATTTTTGCCAATTGTCGTAATTGTTCTTCCGGGAAAACAGTCCCGGTTGGATTGCTGGGATTGCAATACATGATTGCCTTTGTTTTGGAAGTTACTGCCTTTTTAATAGCTGTCATATCCAGGGAAAATCCATTCTCTTCAAATAGAGGAACAAGAACCGGTTTACCCGAAGCCAGAACAACCTGTTGTATATGGGTTGAATACGTTGGGGTGGGTAAGATTACTTCATCTCCTGGATCAATAACGGCCATCACAGAAGCGGCCAATCCTTCAATGGCGCCAACGGTAACCAGTATTTCAGAAACATTTGCCTCTATATGATTGTCCCGTTTTAGTTTTTTTACAATCTCGCGGCGTAATTCTACCAATCCGTCACTGGGGGAATATCCACCGGTTAGTCCCTTTTGTATTGCCTCAATGGCTGCATGATTGATGTGCTCAGGAGTACCTGCGGTTGGTTTTGCCCAGGATAAAAAGGCAACATCCTCGAATTGTTTCGATAACCTTGTCATTTCATGGATCGCAGATTTTGGCAACTGCTTCACCCTGTTGGAAACGCTTACGTTTTTTTCCATTTTTCACCTCGTTCTGTTTTCTAAATCTATAACCTTGCCTGCGCCTCCTTCAATATATTGTTTCGGATAACGGGACTTTATCTCTACTTTATATTTCGTGCAATGGCAGGGGCAGATAAATTCTAAACCTTTGAATAATTCAAACTGATTGAACCCGTGCAGCCCCCCGATGATACCATAAATCCTCCCGAATGGAGAGAGTGCTTTAAAAATATTCTCCATCCCCGGGTGGGAACATCCTACGATTAAAACCAATCCTTCTCCTGTTTCAACTGCCAGGGATTGTTCTAAATGATCGAGTTCGCCTGTGGTATAAAAATGGTCGTGAATTTTGGATGGTTTATCATAATACAGCACCTTTTTTGCATGTCGAATTCCTTTTAATGAAGAAGGGACATGAATGGTAACATGATTGTTTTCATTTAAAAAAGCCGAAAGACCTCCGATATGATCAAAATGGGTGTGAGAGAGAAATACGTCATCAATCTCTATTGGATTTATGTTTAGCCTCCTCATATTTTCCAAAAGGTAAGCCCCATTACCACCGGTATCAAACAAAATTTTCCTTTCATTTGCCTCGATTAAACAAGAAAATCCCCAATCATCCCTGAGGCCTTTTTGAGATACACTGTTATCATAAATTATCGTTATGTTCATTGACGATCTAATTTCATTCCGATATCAACCGAACACGTGGGGTGGTCACATTTTCCTACTTTTCCGCAGCTGGTATTTTCCCCTTTATTTTTTGAAGGGTTGGGCCATTTTTTTCACTTGTTCTTTTGTGAAGGGCTCTGCATAGCAAGAATATTGCAGCATGGGTTTTTCTTTGGTTTTTAAAGGAATCCACTTATCTCCTTGTTTATCTACAAATTGCCAGTCCAGTTGGTCGGGTACGAGAGGAACAACACCTTTCCACGAAACCATTTGATTGTCTTTAAATGTAGCCATAGGAACGGATTTCCCTTTCTTAATAAGATTGACTGCCTCATTTGCATGGCAGTCAGTACATCCCCTGGCTTTTGCCTGTACAGAATGTGTGAAATACGGCGCATAGGTAATGAATGTTTTACCATTGTATACGATGGTTTGAACATTGCCGGAGGTAACTTTGCCTTTGTAATTAACAAGAATCATCCAATCCTGTTGGGGTGGGAAAAAGTTACCCGCTCTTTTCCCCTGCTCCAGGAATTTATTAAAATGACAATTTAAACAGGAAGTGGTATTGGCGACATGGCAGGCCGCGCAATCCAATTTGTTTTTATGCACGCTGTGGGCCTTGATATCTTCTTCCAACGAATGACAGTTTTTGCATGACGCTTTTACCGCTCCTTCATCACGCATCGAACGATAGGAAGTACCATCCCCATGAACATCTTGCCCTTTATGACAATCGACACAACCCATGCCGCTGGCCATATGGACATCGAGGTTGTTCTTCTCCTTACCGATTTTAAAAGTAACCTTCTCTCTTGAATGGCATGTCAAGCATGTGTTTGAATCTTTTGCTATTTTCAAACTGTAAGAACATTCCGGGTCATCTTTTTTTACATGACATTGATCACATGAGGTTACATGACATGTTTTGCAGTCCAGCTTTTCATATGGAATCCCTGTTAATTCTTTAAAGCCGCCATTTTCCTCATACCAGTATCGCATTCCCTCTCCAGTATGATGTAAACTTTTAAAAAAGCACGACGTTTTTGTTTCTTTTGCATCACTGATAAAAATCAAACCACCGATTGAAAATAAAATAATAACAATAGTTATCATTACCCATGCGTTCTTTACACGATGTTTCATTTTAAAACCTCCTTTAAGATTATAATATTTTTTTCATCTTTCATACTGTTATACTTGATATTTTTCGCAGTTTCCCGGCTATTTCGATAAGCGCTTCCACTGTTAAATCGATCTCATCTTCTGTATTTTCTTTTCCAAGAGAAAAGCGTACCGTACTCTGGGCATCCATTAGGGTAAGACCCATGGCACTGAGGACATGTGAGGGTTCAGGAGAACCAGTGGTACATGCCGAGCCAGAAGATGCACAAATATCCTTTAAGTCCAGATGGAGAAGTATGGATTCTCCATCTATGGATGAGAAGCTTATATTGGATGTATTGGGTACCCGTGGGGCATTAAGGCCATTGATTTTCACACCATCGATAGTCTCCATTATCCGTTTTTCTAGCCGATCTCTTAAAGCGGCCATTTGTGGTGACATTTCTTCCAGGGAGCTCACTGCTATTGAGGCAGCCTCTGCAAATCCCACAATAGCAGCGGTATTTTCTGTGCCTGCTCTCAGGTTATATTCATGATGGCCGCCGGTTAAAATAGGGGTAATTGGTGTATCCTTTCTAATATAGAGAGCCCCAACTCCTTTAGGGCCATAAAATTTGTGACCTGAAAACGATAAAAGGTCTGCGGAAATCGTTTCCACCTGTACTGGTATTTTCCCCACCGCCTGCACGGCATCGGTATGGAATATAATACCTTTCTCTCGAGCGATTGCTCCAATATCACTTAACGGTTGAATAACACCGGTCTCATTATTTGCAGCTATGACACTCATTAAAATGGTTTCCGAAGTAATCCGTTTCCGAATATCATCCGGGTCAATTAAACCGTTTGAATCAACAGGAACGAACGTTATATTAAAACCCTCTTTTTCCAAATTCTTACACGTATTTAACACAGCGTGATGTTCAATAGAAGAGGTAATAATATGATTGCCTTTTTTTCTCAGGGCATGTGCAGCCCCCCTGAGTGCCAGGTTATCCGACTCCGTGCCCCCGCTGGTAAAAACGATTTCGTCAGGTTTTGCACCAATACATTCGGCAGCTTTTTTACGAGCGTTCTCAATGGCAGCTCTTGCTTCACGTGCAATCCGGTAATAGCTTGATGCATTCCCAAAATGTTCCTTTAAATAAGGGATCATGGCATCAAATACTTTGGGATGAAGGGGAGTGGTGGCATTGTGATCCAGGTAAATCATTTTTTCTTCCTGCTTATCTCTCTTTGCTCATAGTCTTTGATGGCCTCATGTAGGGCACCGACTCCCAAAAGAGAGCAGTGCTTTTTTCGTTCGGGGATGCCCCCAAGCCCCTCAATCACATCATCATCTGTCAATCGTTTTGCTTCTTCAATCGTTTTTCCCCTGGCAAGAACCGTCATCATACTGCTGGATGCAATCGCTCCAGGACATCCAAAGGACTTAAATTTGATGTCCACGATTCGATTTGCTACCACTTTTATCCACAGCTTCATTTGATCACCACATGAAGGATCGCTTATAAGAGAGTATCCATTGGCTTCGTCCTCTGTCATTTCACCCACATTGCGTGGATTGGAAAAATGATCGATCAACGTCTCATTGTAAAAGAGTATAGGCCCCCATTGTTGCGGCGATTCCGTTGGATTCGCATCCATTCCTACTTTCTCATTATCTGATTTATTGTTCATGTTTTTTTTCTTTCAAAAGGGAAGAAATAATATCTCTCACATCCTGCATGTTAAATAAATATCTTTTTCTCAGCCGACCCAATCGTTCATTAAGAGAGATACTTGCTGGGAGATCTAACTTATCTGCAATTGTTCGGGATGAAATGCCGGTCTTTTCTTCAATATCATTCAGAGTGAGCTGTCCCGTTATTATTATGGTTTCATCTGCTTGTTTCGTTTCTCTTCCTACGACCCGTTTTTCTTCATGCTCTTTTTTTCCACCTTTCCGACTACCACCGTTGTTTTTTATTTGAAATGGTGATTCTTCCTTTCTTATGTCCTGGCCTTTCGTCTGGGTTTGAAAAAATCCGTTACCGCGTCTTTTCCCATAGGCTTCATATGCACCCGAGCCTTTTGGTAAGAAATGCCAGCTTAAAAACAGGATAATAAACAGAAAGGCGGCTGTAAATGCAAGAAACCAGAGGTTTCCAAAAAGTTTCCGTGTCTTTCCTTTAATCCATCGCCATTCAAGAACAAGATGGATTACAAGAAATAGTATAAACACGATGGAAAAATAGAAGTGAATATCACCCCATTGATGGCGGTGGAGGTTTAAAAAATATTTTGAGGCTTCTTCCACCTGTGGACCTGATGAAGTGAAAAAGGCCATAATGATGCCAATAATAATCAGCCCACCTATGGAGATAAAAAGTATAAGATCTGTTAAATAGTGCCAGGTGGTTTTTTTCATTTTTTTTCTCCTTAATCATTTATTGGTGGTCTCTTCGACACGTTTCGCCAGTCGAGCAAGGGGGGGTGTCACATCTCTCTGTTCGTCCACAGCAGGTGGTTCCCTTTGAAGAAGGGTGTGAATGGTCGGTTACTTTTACTACAGCCGGGACAGAAAATACTTTTACTGTGTTTCTTGAACCACAATGCTCACAGGAAACAGGGCCCCCTGAAGAAGTTTTCTGATAGATTTCGGTTATGTTTCCACACTGTTGACATTCATATTCATAAATAGGCATAACTCCTCCTTTGGAATCTTTTAATTATAGGCTTCCATTATTTGACCTTCTTCTTTCATTAAATCTCCTGCCAGTGCTGTCATCTTCATTTTTTTCCAGAACGAGAGTTTTTGATGGGCGTCGAAATACTTTAAGGGAATCGGATGAGTTCCGATAACAACCGGAAGCCCATAGTGTTTCTCTATAAATTCCTTAAAATCACGTATCCGGGGGCAGGGAGGATAACCAACCACCAAACCGGTTGCAAGATGGATCACTTCTGCACCGTTTCGTTTCATCTCCTCCGGGACATATTCGACATTTCCACCCGGACACCCACCGCAAAACGAATAACCAACGATTTCCACTGGTTCATCCTTTGGGTAAACAGCAAAACCTCCGACCCGCTCCTTTAACGCCCTGAAGCACTTACCTCCACCGCAATTCTGATAGCGACCGCATATGATAATCCCTATTTTTTTCATAACGCCTCCCTTCCCAAAAAGAGAGCCCACAGAACACACAGAAAACACGGAAAAAAGATGATAAAGAAACTTCTGTGTCCTTCTGTGTTTTCGTAATTGCGTGGGCCCTTCTTTTTTCATTTTATTTCATAAAAGTTTTTACATTTATTCAAAGCCCATTCATTTATCATGACAACCATGATGATGATTTGTCCCATGATCACACAGGCTGTCACCTATTTCAAGGGTTCCATTCAAAAAGTCCTGGATCACCTCATCTACTTTCCCACTGGCGCCAATAATGGGTTCTATGTTCATCTGCCGAAACAGATTTTGAGCTCTTGGTCCCATACCCCCTGCAATCACATAATTCACTCCCTTTTCATTGAGAAATCGCGGCAGCATCCCTGGCTGATGACCGGGGGTATCCACCACGTTTTTACCTGTAATTGTCTTGTCGTTTACCTCTACATCAAAAATCGTATAATGCTGGCACCTGCCGAAATGGGCAGACACCTGATCGTTGTCGGTTGAGATTGCAATTTTCATCGTATTATTTCCTCCTTATTATAAGAGCCCACAGAACACACAGAAAACACAGAAAAAAAAACATTATCTTTCTGTGTTTTTCCGTGTATTCGTAATTGCGTGGGCCCTTCTTTTTTCATTTTATTTCATAAAAGTTTTGACACTACTATTTTTTTTCACCAATTCTTCATCAAATGACTTTAAAAAGGTATTTGCCTGCTCAGCCAAAACAAAATCGGTCACTGTTATATCGATTTTTTTTAATTCATTAACTGGCATAATCGCCAGTTTCACTGACAGGGCCAGTTGAATACCAATAGGACAGTTGTATTGGGTTGGTCTGAACTTCATTTTTACCTCTTTATTCTCCTCATCCACATCAATATCATACACCAGCCTGAGAGAATAAACATCCTGTTTTAATTCAGGGTCTTCTATGGTTTTTAAGCGGTTAACAATTTTATCTCTTAATGTCATATGAATGCCGTCTTTATATATTCGTATATTTTTTTTACCTGCTGGGAAAAGCGTTTACAACTTCTTGAGGGCAAATTGCATGCAGAGATTTCTTCAATGATACATTGGGAATGGGGTATTTTAGCAATAACCGGAACGTCTTTTCCTTCAGCAAAAGTTTCTATATCCTTCGTATTATCATGATTGATATCAAACCGGTTGATAACAATGCCGCTCTTCACACCGAAATGGGTGGTCAAATCAAAAACCCTCTGCAAATCGCTGATCCCTGAATATGTTGGCTCGGTAAGAATGATTGCCAGGTCCGCACCAGAAATCGCAGATATCACAGGACAACCAATGCCCGGGGGGCCATCGATCAATAGTGTTTCGATATCTTTTTCCTCAGCTTTTAGTTTGGCCTGGTGCTTAACCATTGTTACCAGATTACCGGAATTTTCAGCTCCGGGGATCAACCGGGCATAAACAAAATCGCCAAATTCCGTTTGAGACGTAAACCATTCCCCTACCACCTGCTCTTTCATTTTTATGGCATTGGTGGGGCAGGCAATCTGACAAAGCCCGCAGCCGTCACAGGAAAAATGATCCACCTTATAATGGCTGTTAATAATATCAATCGCATGGAATCTGCACAATTCTTTACAACGATCGCAGCAAATACACAAATCCGTATTTATCTCTGCAATTGATTTTCCTCTAAAGTTTGTACCCTGGATATTCTCCGGTTTCATCAAAATATAAAGATTTGCCGCATCAACATCGGCATCCACAACAATCTTATCTGGTATTATATCTGCCAGGGAAGCGGTAACCGTTGTTTTACCGGTTCCTCCCTTACCACTGATGACAACAATCTCTTTAATTTTTCTCATTTTTTTCGAAAATTGTACCTATCAACGCTTTAAATTTTTCTTTTATTCCTGGCATCGATTCTATAAGGGGAATTCCTTTTGAATAGGCTCTCTGGATATCGATGGAGTAGGGAATCTTTAAAATAACGGGGATATTTGCTTCGTCCGAAAAATCATCGATAATCGTTCGTTTGCCGTTATCCTTATTTACGATTATCCCGGCATCTTTTTCCAACTCGTTTACGATTTCCACGGTGAGTTTCAGATCATTTAATCCAAATGGGGTGGGCTCTGTAACTAAAATAATATAATCGCTCTTTTTCAGACCTTCCACCACCGGGCATGATGTGCCCGGTGACAAATCAACAATTAATAAATCCTTCATATCCAGATAACGGTTGATGATTCCACGAATTAATGGAACCCCGGAAGGTTGTCCGACATTCATTCGCCCTTCGACAAATTTTATGGGTCCTGACCTACCGATCCTTATTTTCCCTATTTCCTTATTGACTTCTTTAAGAGCGCCGTCAACCGGGCATACATAGGTACAAACACCGCAGGCATGACAGAGATCAGGGAAAAACATTGCTTTTTCTATCGGCGGAATAATGGCAAGCGCATTATATGTGCAGGCTTTTGCGCAGGTTTCACAAAAGGTACAAACGCCTTCATTGATTTCTGGAACCGGAAGGGTATATTGAAGTTCCTCTTCGATTTCCGGTTTTAAAAAAATAGAACCATTGGGTTCTTCTACATCAAGGTCAACATAGGTGCATGTCCCGATACTAAGTGCAAGATTCGTAGACACCAATGTTTTTCCAGTTCCACCTTTTCCTGAAGCCACGGCAATATACATTATACTTTACACTTTATACTAGAAACAGGATCAATTAAAGGGCTGCATTTTGTTTGTACCAGTCAATGGCTTCTTTTGCGGTTTTGTTCTCAACGGTTACAATTTTAATATTCGCTGCATTGAGTATCGAAGCCGCTTTGGGGCCTGGCCTGGCTCCAATTGCTACCTTGCATCCACTATCAATTAGAAACGAGGCGGTCCTTAATCCGACTCCACTTGGCTCATTTTTAAACTTATTTTCCTCAATCGAGACAATTTTTTCTTCATCCATATCATAAATTAAAAAATAACTGGCTCTTCCAAAACGACTATCCAGTTTTGAATCAAGCCCTGCATCATTTTCAACTGCGATTAATACGTTCATCTTAATCTCCTTCTTTTTCTTCTTCTTCCCATTCCTTTACCGGGTCCTCTGCCAACCTCCCTGTTGGATCTGAACATATGACTAAATTGGTTAACGAAACCCCACAATACAATTATGGATCCTGCTGCTTTTCCTAATTTATAAGCAAGGTTCCTGGCAGGGAGATGACCATTTTTTGGCACAATTTTTCCCCCTTTTTCCTCTTCATCTTCATCTTCATCAATAATTTCAGCCTCATAAACGGGTACCATTTGATCCTCTTCTGTATTATTTCCTATATCGATTTTATTTTTCATTTTTATTCTTCCTCAGCGTTTCTTATTTTTGTTTTTCACTGCATTTTTATAGTGTTCACTGCCTTCACGAAGCAGTACAGTCCCGCACATTGGGCACTTCTCATCCATACATGGAATACCGGGTTTTTTAAAAGTGGAATATCCGCATTTTACACAGACACAATTTCCAATAGGCCCCATACCTTCACCTTTTCCTTTACCTCCAGGCATTTTATACCTCTTTATTTTAAAATTTTTTCCACTATATCTTCAAATGCTTTTGCGGCTGCTGAATCAGCCTGGTTCAGCATGAATGGTTGACCATTATCTCCTGACTCTACAATTTTGGGGTCAATGGGAATTCTTCCTAAAAAAGGCACGCCAAGTTCTAGAGCGATTCTTTCTCCACCACCCTGCTTAAATAAATCTATTTTTTCCCCGCAGTGGGGGCATAAAAGACCACTCATATTCTCAATAATACCTGATATACTTAGATTTAGCTTTTGGGCAAACGAAACCGCCTTCCTGGAATCCAATAGGGATACGTCCTGGGGTGTCGTAACGATGAGAGCTGAGGTGGCAGGTATCAGTTGGGCGACAGAGAGCGGTTCGTCACCGGTTCCGGGTGGTGAGTCGCAAATGAGCCAATCCAGTTCTTCCCACGCTACGTCACCGAGAAATTGTTGGATCACTTTCATTTTCATAGGTCCCCGCCATATTACCGCTGATCCAGGGGAATCCAGTAAGAGAGCCATTGAAACAAGCTTCAAATTATCGGTAACTTTGACGGGTAGCAACCGCTTTTGGAAATTTACCATTCTTTTATTTTCCACTCCCAGCATTTTAGCCAGATTAGGACCATGAATGTCAACATCCATAAGCCCTACTTGCATGCCTTTTTGGCTCAGGGCCAACGCCAGATTAGCCGCCACCGTACTTTTGCCAACACCTCCTTTACCGCTGAACACCAATAGCCTGTTTTTAACTTTATCCAACATCCTGGATACCTTTATGTCTTCTTCTTTTATCGATTCCTTTAACATTTTTCCTCCGTTTCTATTTACTATACCGATTGCTCGACACTTAAAATTAGGAACCGGTGGGCACGCCACAGCGTACCCTTACCTTGAAATCAGGTGACCCGGTTCCGCTAATAAAGGAGTTGATAGATGACTTTTATTTCTTTTCTTTTTCGGATTGTTCCTCCAACTGGGCGAGCCGTTTTTTGATCTCTTCTAAAGAGGTTTCTAAGTGCTGCGCATCCTGTCGAAGCATTTCAGCTTCATTTTGTGCCGAATAGGGAACGCCATAGGGATATGGGTAATAGGGAACCGCTGCTCGCCCTCTAAATCCCCTTCCCCGGCCAAAACCACCACCATAACCTCTTCCGAAAAATCTTCCAGGGAAGGGGTTCATGTATCCTGGCATTCCATAACCACCACAAAAACCAGCGCCTCTTCCGGACATGGGACCCAGTCCCAAAGGTCCTGTTCTATCGCCTCCAGGCATATTACACCTCCTTTTAATGTTTTCTAAAATTGGAATGTGGGAATAATGGGAACAGATCATCCTTTATTCCATTATTTCCCCATTCCATTCTTTTTGTTATTGTTATATTGGGTTCACTTTTTTTTATTTTATTCATTTGTTTTTCCCTCTTTGAAACCGGCTTCGCCTTCTGCGGTTTCTGCCAAAAGGAACACACATTTCTGAGGAGATATGGTTGAGTGTTCCTTCGATAAGCTTTTGAATAATATGTTCTGGGTCACCTGTGACACCAGACATGACGTCAAAGCCATGAAAAAATAACATTCTCAAAAAAAATTTAGAACATCCACCACAGATAATCGCAGTAATTTGTTTTTCTTGTAAAAATGAAATGAGCTGAGGGGGTTGATCAAAAGCCAGGCTGCATTCTTCTTTGTTCTGAATCACCCCATTTTCGATATCGTAGATCAAGAGACTGTCGGCAATATCTACCCTTGGGCTCACTCCATTTTTAAAAACCGTTACTGCAACTTTCATACAATATGTATGCAAGAACCATGCCATTTAACCGTTGGAGTGATGAAGCACTGGGTAATGGAGTGATAGAGCGATGGAGCAATGGGATGGTGGGATGGTGGAATGTTGGCGGACGTTGCAAAAAATAAAACAAGAGATGGTTTTTGCAGCATTTTGTTGCACATCACTTCATTATCGAAAAGACCTTTCTTAAAGGATAAAGGTTGCATATATCAAAATTCCTCCTTTTAGAGAACGGAAAAATGATATATCACTTCTTTTTATCGACTATTCTATTCGTCAATTTAACATCATACAGGATGCGGAAATAAGGCATCAGACCACTTTCCCATCCCTGGTCCTTTTCTTTAAGTAAAACATTTCCTCTTTTCCTTGCACCGTCCCTCTTTCTTACTTAAAACTGAATAGTTACATTTGCAAACCTTGTATACTAACTTTAAATGTGGTACAATAAATGGAATCAAGTCAGGTAATAAACATGTCTCAAAAGCAATCAAAACAAAGTGATATTTACTTTTCTAGCTATAAGTTAGATGAGGATTTTCAGGCCATTTTATACCAGATATTAAATTTTGCAAGTCATGGATTACTGAGAATTGACTTCCTAAAAAAAGTACTAAAAATTCTTGTCAACTTTACCAATTGTGATGGAATTGAGGTAAGATTATTAAAAGAAAACAGGTGCTACCGCTATATCTTCACAAATTCTAAAAAAAAACATTTCAAATTTGAAATCTTTCAGAGCGCAAGGAATAACAAAAAAGAAGCGATACCCTGCTCTGAAGAGAATTCGGAGCTGGAACAGCTTTGTAAATGTTTTTTTTATAATAAGTTTAATTCCAATCTACCCTACATCACAAAAAAAAGAAGTTTATGGATTGAAGACATTAAGAATCACCCCCTTATACAGCCAGGTAGTAAGCGTCAAACGGATTCAAATGATTCAAACATAAATAGGAATATCAGGTCGATTGCCCTTTTACCTCTTAAAGTTGGAAATGAAACGATTGGACTCGTTGTATTAAAGAGTAAAAAAAAGAATTTTTTTTCTAAATATAAAATCGAATCCTATGAAAATTTCAGTAAAAACCTGGCGCTTGTATTAATTTGTCAAAGAGCACAACCTCAATTACGGGAACGTGTGAAGGAATTGACATGCCTTTATGGTATTACTCAGGCAGCGACACATCCCAACATTTCATTGAAGGAATTTTTAAGGATTGTGGCTGAACTTCTTCCCCCCGCATGGCAATATCCGCAAATTACCCATAGTAGAATTGTGTTTGATGGCTCCATTTATTTAACACAACAATTTAGAGATGGACCTCACAAACAGACAGCCAATATCATTATCAACAATGAAAAGAGAGGTTTTGTTGAGGTACTATATAGTGAAAACAGACCTGTACTCGATGAGGGCCCATTTCTCAAAGAGGAAAGACATTTAATTGACACCATTGCCAGAGAGTTATCAATCATTATTGAACGCAAACAGGCTGAAGAAGATAAGACCCGAATCCAGGAACAACTCCTTCATGCAGACAGATTGGCCACAATTGGCCAGCTTTCATCTGGTATTGCCCATGAATTAAATGAACCATTGAACAATATTCTTGGATTTTCTCAGCTTATAAAAAAGAATTCAAAACTACCCAAACAGGTAAAATTGGATATTGAAAGAATCATTGCTTCCTCACTTCATGCGAGGGAGATTGTTAGAAAACTCTTGATTTTTGCCAGGCAAATGCCAACAAAAAAGATAAACGTTGATTTGAATCAGATAGTAAAAGATGGCATCTATTTTTTTGAGTCCAGGTGTTCCAAAGAAGGAATCGATTTAATTTGTGAACTTACCCCCGATCTGCCAAACATTAAGGCAGACCCTGCACAACTACATCAAGTCCTGGTCAACCTGGTGGTGAATGCCATTCAATCTATGCCGACCGGTGGTAAGCTAAAAATTCAGATCATTGATGGCTCTGATCATATATCACTCATTGTGGAAGACTCAGGTACGGGGATGACCAAAGAAGTAATGAAGAAGATATTTCTTCCTTTTTTTAGCACAAAAGAGATCGGTCATGGAACTGGATTGGGATTGTCGGTTGTGCACGGCATTGTTACAGCACATAATGGCAATATTAAAGTGGATAGTAAGGTTGGTCTCGGATCAAGATTTGAGATTCAATTCCCTATAAACGATCTGGAGAATAAGGAAAAAAGTTAAAATGTCAGCAACGGCTAAGCAAGAGAGTATATTAATTGTTGATGATTCTCCTGACACACGAGAAGTTCTTCAAAGAAACCTGACATCGGAAGGATATAAAGTTTTTACTGCATCAAGCGTCGCTGATGCAACCGAGATTCTTAATTCTTATACTGTTGATCTGGTTATTACAGATATAAAGATGCCCAAGGTCAGTGGTTATGATTTAATAAGGCATGTCAGAGAGAATTTGAAAGATACTGATGTGGTTGTAATTACCGGATATCCATCCATAAATGGGGCGGTTAAATCGGTTAAGTTGGGAGCAGAAGAATATCTGGCCAAACCATTTACTGATGAAGAACTTTTATCTGCAGTACGAAAAGCCCTGGATAAGCTGCAAATGCGTAAAACAGTACGAGCTAAATTAAATATTACGCCATCAGCCCCCTATGGTATTATCGGGATGTCAAACCCGATGAAGAGTGTTTTCAAGGCCATCGAAAAAGCCGCATCAACCAATGCAACTGTACTAATCACTGGGGAGAGTGGTACCGGAAAAGAGCTCGTTGCAAGGGCCATTCATTACAGTAGTTCTCGAACATCTGCTCCATTTGTTCCAGTTAACTGCGGTGGAATCCCAGAAGATCTCCTTGAAAGTGAACTCTTTGGTTACATTAAAGGTGCATTTACCGGTGCATTTGAAACAAGAGCGGGATTTTTCCAAACGGCTGACGGAGGTACTATCTTTTTAGATGAGATCAGCGAAACAAGCCATTCAATGCAGGTAAAGCTTCTCCGGGTTCTTCAGGAGAAGGAAATATATATGATAGGTTCCAGGCAGCCACGGAAAGTGGATGTTAGATTTTTGGCTGCAACCAATAAAAAGCTTTCCAGCCTCGTGGAAAAAGATATATTCAGAGAAGATCTATATTACCGACTGAATGTCATATCTATAGATGTTCCTCCATTACGAGAGAGAGGAAATGACATTCTATTGTTGCTCCAACATTTCGCAGAAAAATATGCAAAAGAAAAAGGGATTCCAACACCAACATTTGCCGATAAAGCGTTGAATATTCTAAAAAATTACTACTGGCCGGGTAATGTGAGGGAGCTGGAAAATATTGTCCAGCGTCTTATTATTATGGCTGAAGGAGACCTCATTGATGCCCCGGATCTCCCTTCTCTTATGCGCTTTTCTGTCCTCAGAGACACACGAGTAAATTGTACATTGGATGAAGTGGAAAACCAACATATTCGTAATGTCCTTACAAGTGTGAATGGCAATAAATCAAAAGCCTCAAAGATACTGGGTATAGATCGAAAAACCCTACGAGAAAAGCTAAAAAAAATCCAATAACTATCCTCCACATAATAGATGTCTGGAGTGGGTAATTTCTCCCCAGTGGTTCAAGTTTCTCCAGAATTACTCAGGGCTTTTAAAACCCGGGTTTTAAAAACATAATTGTCAAAAAAAATCCCTATTCACATAAATCCTTTTATATCAATCAATTTGAGAAATAATGGTTTTTTAAATGAAAAAAATAAATTTATTTCCCTATAAAAGAAAAATGGCAACAAAAATGCTCCTTTTATGTATGAAGGAGGAAAAATGAAAAACAACAACGAAGATTTAAACGTCATTTCAAAAACAAGGGAATGGAAGCTTCTTTATTATGAACAGGGCAAACCTGGTCTTGAAGATGGTATCTACAAAGGGCTCTGCAAACATTGTGATATTACGAATACATGCCTTCGTCCAAGACATGGAGGTGGGGTATGGCATTGCAAGGATTTTATATCTACAAAAAAAAGAGGTGTTTATGATGTTGTAACCAGGCAGTTTAATAAAGCAGCAGAATTAATGAGGCTTGACTCGAATATTCAAAAGATACTGGCAACAACAAACAATGAGATTGTGGTTCACTTCCCCGTAAAAATGGATGATGGCAGAATAGAAGTTTTTACCGGTTACCGTGTGCAGCATAGCAATGTATTGGGACCCTACAAAGGTGGGCTTCGCTTTCACCCCTCAGTAAACCTGGATGAGGTCCGAGCCCTTGCTGCCTGGATGACATGGAAAGGAGCCGTGGTTAACATTCCATTCGGAGGAGCAAAAGGAGGAATAAATATTGATCCATCTTTGTATTCAAGTACAGAACTGGAACGAATTACACGTCGTTTTACGTATGCTCTGGGTAGCAACATCGGACCAGAATACGATATCCCCGCACCAGATGTAAACACCAATGCACAGATAATGGCCTGGATTCTGGATACCTATCAATCAACAGTACCTCCGAATGACCGGCAACGAACACTTCATGTAGTAACGGGAAAGCCGGTGGAGTCCGGCGGCAGTCAGGGACGAGATAAAGCCACAGGTCAAGGTATTGTCTTTAATATTGAAGAGTGGGCAAAAGACCACAATTTCAATTTAAAGGGAGCCACATATATTGTACAGGGATTTGGCAATGTGGGTTCATGGGCAGCTCGGTTGTTAAAACGTCGCGGTGCAAAACTAATTGCTGTTGAGGATATAAATGGGGTCATTTTTAGCCCTGATGGAATCGATCCGAATGACCTCTATTATTATACAAAAAGTGACCATGGTAGCATCCTGGGATACCCCAAAGCAAAAAAAATTGACCATGAAACGTTTCTATCTACAAAAGCAGACATCTTCATTCCTGCTGCATTGGAAAACCAGATTACAAAAGAAAATGCAGATTTACTAAAGGTAAAACTCATAGCCGAAGGTGCCAATGGCCCCATAGATCCTGAAAGTGATAACATTTTAGCGGCCAAGAACATTGATATCATTCCTGATATTCTATGTAATGCCGGCGGGGTAATTGTCAGTTACTTTGAATGGCTCCAGAACAAGCGAAGCGAATTTTGGGAACTCAATGAAATAGACCGAAAACTCCATAAAATCATCAAATTTGCCTATAACACAGTCATGGAAAAATCAAGAAAACTAAAGTGTGACATGCGTACAGCAGCTTATGTGGTGGCCTTATCCCGTCTTGAAGCGGTCTATAAGGAAAGGGGAATCTTCCCATGATAAAACAAAACTAAGTCGGCAATACGATAGCAGTGCACCAGTTAAGCCTGGCGCACTGCTATCCGGACACCTATATCTACAATATATTCTTGGTTGATGCATGTAAAATGAATCCTATGTAGAGATTGATCAATCAAAAGGGGAGACATGTGAATTTAACAGGAAAAATTGTAAAATTAACTAAAATAAACAGGCGCGACTATTTTTTTTAAAGCCATTGTAATTACCTCCTCTTGAAATAAGCATTTCCCTTGCCAAAATTGAAAACTCACTTATAAAGAGGTCTTCAGTGTTAGAATATGGAGATGATGAAACAAAATGTTCAAGGTGCAGCATTTTGTTGCACACCACTTCATTATCTGTTAAAATATAAATATGATAGAAAAAATTTTTAGAGATATAATAAACAATTCACTTGAAGGGATTATTGTCATTGGCGATGATTATCGAATCAAGTATATGAATCGGTTTGCCAATGAAATTACAGGCTTCTCTGATAAAGAAGCAAAGGATAAATTTTGCTATGAAGTGTTAAGAGCCAAACGCTGCAAAGATGCTTGCCCCATCAAAGCATTAAAAGAAGGGAAAAAACTGGGGGAAATCATTGTTGACATTATTGCCAGAGACAACAGTGAAAAGTTTATTAAAACAAAGGTGATTGGTACTCATGGTTATTGGGTGGAAATCTTCCACGATATCACCCGCGAGATCGAACTGGAGAAGAGAATAAAAGAAAAATACATTTTCAGGGATATTATCACCCAGGACAAACGTTTGATCAATATTTTAAACGAATTTCCCAAAATAGCCGCCAGCTCAGTGCCGGTCCTTTTTGAAGGGGACAGCGGCGTGGGCAAGGAGGTATTTGCCAATGCTATCCAGGCCCTCAGTTTAAGGAAGGAGAACGCGTTTGTGAAAATAAATTGTGCTTCTTTGCCTGACACTTTGCTGGAATCGGAGCTTTTCGGATACAAAAAGGGGGCATTTACCGATGCCCGTAAAGATAAACCTGGTCTATTCCTGACGGCGAATCGGGGAACCCTTTTCCTGGATGAGATCGGGGAAATGAGTCTACCTCTTCAGGCAAAACTTCTGCGGGCCGTTGAAACCGGAGAAATCATCCCCCTTGGCGCAACAAAAGCAGAAAAAGTCGATGTCAGGATACTGGCTGCCACCAACAAAGATCTTCTTAAAGAAGTAGAAAAAGGAAATTTCAGGGAAGACCTTTTTTACAGGATAAATGTTGCATATATCAAAATTCCTTCTTTGAGAGAACGGAAAAATGATATATCACTTTTTATCGACTATTTTATTCATCAATTTAATATCATACAGGAGAAAAAAGTGACAGGAGTTTCACCGGAAGTATTAGAGGTCTTATTGAACCACAACTACCAAGGAAATATAAGGGAATTGCGAAATATAATGGAATATGTCTTCATTTTCTGTAATGAAGATCAAATTATGCTGGAACACCTCCCTGAATATTTGAGAGCCTCGGGACTGAAACAGAGAAACACAAATGAATCGCAAAGTTTTTCAGTCTCATCTTTAAAAACGTTTCCCGGGGAAAAGGATCAAATAAGAGATGCCCTTAGTAAAGCCCATTGGAAAAAAAAAGAAGCCGCTGAGATTCTTCAAATTGACCGAACAACCTTGTGGAGGAAGATGAAAAAGTATGAAATCAGGTAAAAAATACGACAAAAAATTCAAATCGGAAAAGTAATGGACATCCACCTGAGGTGTATTTAAACTCATTTGATTTTTCTTATTAAAATGATTATAATCTCATTGTAACAAAATATGGTCACATCTGGATAAAAAATGGTTGAGCCCAATGATAAAATAAAAATTTTATTTGTGGAAGATGATCTGTGCCTTCAGAAAAGCATTGCTTATATCCTCGAAGAAAAAGGCTATGAAGTCATTTGCACCAGGAGTGGCGAGGAAGCCATAGACCTGGCCAGAAAAATGACCCCTGATTTGATTCTTCTCGATCTGATTCTTCCTGGAATGGATGGTTTCAGCGTATGCGAGATACTAAAGAGAGATCGCCAGACAGAAAAAATATTTATCATCATGCTTACGGGAAGAAAAATGGTCGATGAAATCGTTAAAGGCCTTGAACTTTATGCAGATGATTACATCGTAAAACCCTTCGAGCCGAAAATTCTTATTGCCCGCATTCATGCTGTGCTCAGAAGAAAGATAAAATCAAACCAGAAAGAACGAAACTTGTTAAGATTCAAAAACCTGGTTATCGATTTAAAGGGTTACACAGTACGGGTTTCTGGAGAGTGCATCGATTTAACCAAAACAGAGTTCGACATCATTGCCCTGTTGGCCGGTAGACCAAACCAGGTTTTTACCAGGGAAAGAATTCTGGAACATGTACGGGACGATGATTATCCCATAACAGAACGTGTGGTTGATTACCAGATAACAGGCCTCCGAAAAAAACTGGGCAAGCTAGGAGATTATATAAAAACAGTCAGGGGAGTCGGTTACAAGTTTGAAATATGAAGATTCTATCCCATCAAGGCCTGGATTTACAGGTTAAAAGAAGAAGGAATGCGATTCCCATCAAAACCCTCTTGATCACCGGATTTCTAATTTCTGGACTCATCCCCACATTGGTTGTTTCTTTCGTGAGCTACCGTACCACTCTCAAAGAGATGAAAGTGCAGGTATTCAGGCAGCTTGAATCGGTTAGAAATATCAAAAAAGAACAAATTCGTAATTTTTTTAACGAACGAATCGCCAACATATCAACGTTTTCTGAGAATCCAACTTGTATCAACGCTTACAAAGAATTAGCATCGGTGTTTAAACAGACAGGCGATGAATTCAAGGGATTTTCCCGGGAGAAATTTACTGCTCCCGAATCTTACCTGATTATTCATGGAAAATATTTTTCATTTTTTAAAAATCTGATATCACATTACGGCTATTATGATCTCTTTTTATTGGATCCAATTTACGGAGACACCTTATTCACTGTTAAAAAAGAAGCCGATTTTGGCATTCGAATCAGTGAGGTTTCTTCCTCCCTCCGTGATGTGTGGATAAAAACGGTGAGAGAAAAAAAAATCAGCCTGTCAGATACCAAACCTTATTCACCCTCCAATAACATCCCCGCCCAATTCTTGGCTGCTCCCATTTTTGAAAATGATCAGTTGAGGGGAGTCATTGCCGTTCAAATCTCAATTGATTCTATCGACAATATCATGAAAGAGCGATCAGGAATGTGGAGGACAGGAGAAACATACCTGGTTGGACAAGATAAAAGAATGAGATCCGATTCGTACCTGGACAACCTCAATCACTCGGTACTGGCCTCCTTCAGGGGCACGGTTGAAAAAAATGGTGTGGATACGAATGCTTCAAGAGAGGCGCTTTCCGGCATCGAAGATAAAAAAATCCTGGTGGATTATAGAGGAAAGTTGGCTCTTTCCGCTTACTCCCCCATCAATATAAAAGATGTACGATGGGCGTTAATCGCTGAGGTGGATGAAGATGAGATCGACGAACAGATAGCCAGAGCCTTAAATTCCAGGATTATTATTTTAACCATTCTTTCTGTTCTGGTACTGCTGCTCCTTATCTTGATAATCTCCACCTTTATTCATAAAGGAATCAGGGATATGATTTCTCGGTTGGAGAACATGATAGGGGATATTTTGTTGGGGAAGTTCCATGCCAGGATTGAACCGGATTCGGTGGGTGTGGATTTTCAAAGGGTAATGGCTCGTACCAATGAACTCCTGGATGCTTTCGTCAAACAGATGGAGGAAAAAAGAAAACTGGAGAACCAGATACAGTGTACCCAGAGACTGGAAGCTTTAGGTACCCTTGCCGGAGGAATTGCGCACGATTTTAATAATATCCTGACTTCCATGCATGCCCATGCCTCAATCATCAAAAAAAATATTCAACAAAGCAGGGTGGCGAAAGAAAACATGAGGGAGTTGATTATAGCTATTCGACGCGCATCGGAGCTGGTGGAGCAGATTCTTACCTTCAGCGGCAAAGTCAAAACAAAAGAAAAGTGCGTAAACATTTCCCGAGAGATTAAGGAAAGCATAAAATTGTTTAAAGCGGTCCTGCCCCGCAATATCCAGGTTGAAAGTCATCTCAGCCCCGAACCATTGCAGATTATGGCCAATCCGACTCAAATCCGTCAAATCATCATGAATCTTTACACCAACGCCTGCCAGGCCATGCAGCAGGAAGGAGGAACATTAACCATTTCCACCCGTATGGTGAAGCGAACAGATGACGCAGTTCTGAATCTTAAAAATGGCTGCTATTGTAAAATAAGCGTGAAGGACACGGGTCATGGAATGGACAGGGAAACCCAAAAACGCGTTTTTGAGCCCTTTTTCACCACCCGGCCAAAAGGGGATGGAACAGGTATGGGATTGTCTGTGGTTCACGGTATTGTCAAGACCTACGGAGGAGCCATAGAGGTTGAGAGCTCGCCTGGAAAAGGATCATGTTTCGATGTCTACCTTCCGTTGGCTCAGAAAGCTGAATCAAATAAAAAAAAGGGCTCACAGTGACAGTGAATGTTTGCTTTTTTGTCTCAGACCTACACGGACATATCCACGAAGCATCGAGGCTTTCAGGCTCATGGCATGACCGTATCGGGAGAACGCGAATGTTTACGGCAGCCTATGACGGCCCGCACCTGGCCCTGGTACGGTTCGATCCAACAAATCCAGACCGGGCAACTCGCCAACTTCTTTAAGGTTAACCTTTTTTCCCTGGAGACATCATCGGTAAAGGCCGGGCCGCATCGGTAACGGCGCCTATCCTCATAGCATCGCTGGTTTTGTTGGCAATATCTGTATCGGTTACAAAGTGGACATCCAGGATACTCCCTGTCCTGTATCCCGTACGAAGCCTGTTCAATTCATCCAGGCATAAACTCCAGCCCTCCAACCAGTATTCCAGTTGTAGGCGCTGTTTTTTTGTCCCCTGAAAATGGATCAATATATCGATGTCGCTCTTGGGTCCAGCAGCGGCATTTTTAGTGCTTCCGAATACATAAAAACCTTTTACCCCAAAACGGCGAGGATCCAGTTGGGAAGCAATATGTTCCGCCATTCTAAGTCGCCAGGCCCAGTGATTCTCTGTCTTTCTCACACCAATGTCCGGGGGAACAAGCGGTGGTTGACTATCCGTGGACGGCTCACCCAGGATACCCTTGGCCTCATCGCGTTCGGCATTCATTAGGATGTGAAGTAACAGGCCACCGGTATTTTTGGCCACATCAATCAACTTGAGGGTATGTGAGAGAGAGGCATATTCTGGTAAAACCTCCACAAGCATATTGTCTGCCGTATTGAAAAAATTCTCGTTAAAGATTGTTTTGGTATCGTCAGGATAAAGGGCGAGATACCTGATTTTAGATTCTACCAGGTCCTGGAAAAAGTGTGTGCCAAAAGAAGGTTCCGGGAGATAGTTCCCTTTTTTCCTGGCAATTTCGATAAGCATAGCGGTATTATTAATATCCGAATAGGTTACTTTTACTCCCATCTTAATGTCCCCCCGGCTTCCCCAGCGACCGGGTCCCATAAGTATAAACCGTTTCCGGGGCAGCAATTTATTCAGGCTTCCTACTGCCCGGCCAATGGCCATTAGCGAAGAGTGATCAGCAAGTTCGTCGTATTTCTGGGGATCAACATAAACGATATGAGTAATATCAGAAACACTTCCGTTAGAGATGTAACGGTTGGCGGAAAAAACCAGCTTGTCCTGGGGAATATTTCCCGGTATTTGCGCAGGCTCAGCTCCCTGACTGTAGCTCTGTGCGCGGCATTGAACCAGATAAAAATGGTTTCCATCGCAGGCAAACTCGATATCAACCGGTGTTCCCAGTTTATCTTCCAGAAGCTTCATCAGGTTATTAAGTTTGGGAATGAATGGTGTTTTGGACAGGAGTCCCTCGAAAGTTATTAACAGGTTATCCTTTTCGAAATCCACTTCATTGCCCAATGGTAATCGAATGACCTGACCATCATAAATTGAAATAATCCTGTTGATGCCAGGAATATCACAACCGATTTCTTTTAACAGTTCCCGTATTTCAACAGTCTCGAATCGGTTGGTTCTTAGATTGATGATGTCTATGTGTTTAGGCGCATAGCGAATCACTTCATCGATGGTGGTATTCACCCGGAGGTTTATTCTGGCCGGCGCAACCAGAACGGGATAATCATTGCTAAGTCTATCCACGGCTCTGGTTCCCAGTCCAGGCACCAGACGAACCAGGCCATCTTCCTGTTTGATCCGCGGTGACCATTTGAATTCATTTCTGCTGAAAGCGACACCAGCATAAGCCGGAAAATAATAATCTCCGATTTTGGTCCCCGCAACTTCCTGGATCATGATCCCCATTTCTTCCACAAAATCCAGCAACCCCCGTTCGGCGCGATAATCGATTGGATCAGGTCCATATACGGAGGCGTATACTTCGGCAATGGCATCTATCAACGCAGCCAGTCGATCCTGTTTGCTGCCTTGATTGGCCAGAAACAGGCTCTTGTACTTTCCTGAAAATGCCGCGCCTGCCCTATCCTCCAACAAACTTGAGCTTCTTACAATAATGGGTATATCCTTGAAATCATCCAGTATCATTGACAGTCCCTGAACAATCTCCGTGGGAAAGTTGCCGCTCTTGAAGGTCTGTATAATATGAGGATATTCCAGGCGTACCTGGCTGATATCCTTGTATTTTTGTTCCACCACCTCGTTAAGATTATTATGACTCAGAAACTGAAAAAGAACATCCGAGGTCAGGTACCAGGTTTTCGGTATTTTGATGTCCGCCAGTTCGGGTTGACAGTCCAATGATTCTTTTATGATCTGAAAAGCCAGGAATAATCCTGTACTCTTGCCTCCCAGCCGGCCATGGCTTCCAGGAGTAAAAACGATATGATCCAATATGGGGTAGAAATCATCGATCTGGATATAATCCTTGGCAATGTTGATGAATTCAGGTTGGTCGGATAAAAAACGCCTGATAAGAGAGACCTGTACCCCCCTCTTGCTGGCAGGCGGCAATTCAATACCCTCTAAAGCAATATGATGATACCTCCTGATAGCATCTATCACCTCGGCCAGGGGCAAATTACGGTTGGCCACCTGGACAAGGAAGCCTAATCTGGCCTCTTGAATCCATTTCTGGATATTGGCCAGAATCTGTTCACTGGTCAGATACCGGGAAGCGATTCCAAAGGTCTCATCGCTGAGTCTCTCAGAAAAAGATAACACCCTTTTTTGGTAGGGACGGTTATCCTCACCTGCCAGCTGTACCTCTTCTTCTATCCAGCCTGAACCCGAGTTCTGAAGGAGCTGTTCCGCTTCATTGATCCCACTCCAACAAAGATGATTCAACATCCGTCTGGAAATATTAAAAAAAAGGTTTTTATCAGTCTGGCGAAGAAAATTCAAAGCCACCTGCCATTCGCTGGTTTTATGCTCTCTGATATCCTTTTTTGCAGATTGGTATTCCTGGAAAACCATTTTCATCCTGTTGTACATAATAAAGTGATTGAGCCTGTCTACAATAGTATCCAGGAGTTTGATTTCTTCCTTCAAAAATGGGCCATCATCTGCCTTTGGCATCTCTTTGGTATAATAGACATTGATTTCTCCTTCTTTCTTATCCTGGATAACGATGTCCGCACTTTGAAACCAGGGTGTCGGCTTAAAACCCGGAGAATAAAATGATTTTCCCTCCAGCTTGACTTCTGCAAGGCAAATATCCGGATACTGCCACCCAGAGGGAATGGCTTCAACAATCCGCTGACATACCTCATCCACATGAGAATCAGGCTTGTTCATCAACTCTTCTATTTTATACAGACAATTGAGTTCCTTTGCTCTTTCCTGGAGTCCCCATATCAGTCTATCTATCGATTGTTTTTCTTTATCCATGCCAGATTCCTCCCCGACCTGTTCTCCCATCGACTTTTATCCTCAAGGGAGCACGAGGTCTTACGTGTCGAATAAATTGGGTTTCATACATGATTCTTTGCCGGTCCAGCCACTGCCAGTCAATCGTGTATTTATCCCAGTGAGCAACAGAGAAATAACAAACCTGGAAGCTCGTTATATTGTGAAAAAAATGTGTTCCCTGGCTCAGCAGGACATTCATGTGGGGTAATGTGGCCTCTACAATAACCCTGGCTCCTGAAATCTGTCCAAACTTCAGGGGTATTCCTCCTGAAGGATCAGATGAACCCCAGCGCCCAAACCCGATGAGCAGGTAAGGACATTTTGTTTCTACCATCTGATGATTGAGTTTTTCCAATTCTTGGGCAATGACAGCGGTTTTGCTGACCTCAAATTTGTCCGGCTTGATATATATAATATCTCGAATCGCACCAATATCTCCATTTCCCAGCACTGATTCGGAGGCCACCATCACCTTTTTACTGGAAAGTTCTTCCTGTGTAACATCGACTTTTTCTCGGTTAACCACCATGGGTCGAACCTGTAGTAAAGCCAGGCGTGTCGATCTGATCGAATCACTATCACTATTGGCGGTGACGGCAAATTCCATCTCTACCATGCTTTCCAACTTCTCTTCACATGACTTGAGCAATCGTTTTATAACCTCGTTTAGAGGGATTTGATTGAGTTTCAAGATGGGAGCGAAATCCACAATTCTTGGCCCTTTATATGCAATGCCGGGTTTAATTCTATCATCCCCGGGAATATACGTCGAGGCAATTAAATGAAGATTTCCATCATTTTCGGCATCGATTAGATTGTATTTAAGCATGTATTCGGTTTCTTTAATGGGATCATATGTAGGAGGTTCACCCATATTTACCGCCCAGAACTCTGTCTGGCTTTGTTCTAACAGATCCGCGATAGAGTTATAGGGGGGATTCACTTGGGGATAATCCGGAGAATACCACCATCCCTTCCCTTCATCCACGATTATTTTACCCAATCCAAGTGCCAGGCTAATAACACCTTGTTCCGGCTTTGCATGCCCAAGAGGATAAAAATTATACGATCGTGCCACACCTGATATCTGGGGATAGAACCGGTTACCAAATCGCATGCCAACGACTTCTTGTATGATCACAGCCATTTTCTCATCGGCTGTGGTATGCCTGGTAACAGCGATATAGTCTTTGGCATTCTTGAAAAAAGTGGAGGCATATATATATTTTATGGCTTCAATAAGCTTTCTGAATCGGGTATCCGGATCATACTGATTATTGGGAATCATTTTAGTGGTATAAACGCTGGCAAAAGGCTCGAACATGGCATCCTCCAGCATGCTGGAAGACCTGATTGCCAGGGGGGAATGAACCTGTGAGATCAATGCCCGCAGGTCGCCCACCAGTTGCGGGGACAAATTCCCTCTCTGGAAGGCACGGGCTATCTGGTCGTCACGCCGATAGGAATGGGCGATGTCATAAAGGTGGTTATCTTTTAAAAAGCGGTCAAAAAAATCAGTGGCGATTACTGTAAAAACAGGTATATTAATCTCGATATCTGGAGAATAGCGGTGGTTCAACTCAGACACAGTATCCCTAATATCAACCAATCCCTGGGCTTTACCGCCTATAGAACCCTCGCCAATATACGTGTATCTTTCCTCGCCTGTGAAAAAATGTCGATTAAATGGGATTAAATGTTCCAGCCGGGACCTTTTTTTCATTATAATCGCTCTATTCAGAACAAACCGATTATACCCAGTCCATGTCTTTACAGGCCTGGGCCACGCGAACCACGGCAATATAATAAGCTGCATCCCGCAGGTCCATCTTTTTCTTCTTTGCCAACTCCAGGACAGCCTCGAAAGCAGCGGTCATTATTACATCCAGCTTACCCAGGACTTCATCCTTTTGCCAATAATAGTTCATGTTACTCTGCACTTGCTCGAAATAGCTGCAGGTAACACCTCCGGCATTGGCCAGGAGATCGGGAATCATAAAGATATTCCTGTCGGCGATGAGCCTGTCAGCCTCTGGAGTTGTGGGTCCATTGGCTCCTTCCGCGATGATTTTAACTTTCTTGCTTATTCTGGCGATATCTTTAGCAGTGATTTGATTCTCCAGGGCAGCAGGAATCAGGATATCTACCTCCTGTTCCAACCAGGTTTCCCCCGGGAGAACCTCATAGCCCAGGCCGATGGCCTTGTCCTTGTCGATTCCTCCAAAATCATCGGTGATACCGCAAAGTTCATCGATATCTATTCCTGGTTTTTTTCTGTAACAATATGACGTGAGTCCTTTCTGGTCCCAGCATGAGATGCTCACCACTTTACCTCCGATTTGCTGGAAAAGTTTTGCCGCATGCTGTCCGACGGTACCGAAGCCCTGGATACTGGCCGTGATATTTTCAGGATGCATTCCCAGTTCCTTGAGGGCTTCCCGCACGGTAAAAATCAATCCAAACCCGGCAGCCTCCTTGTGTCCCTGTGACCCTCCCAGGCCCACGGGTTTCCCGGTTATGAATCCCGGATATTTCTCACCTTTAATCGCCGTAAATTCATCCAGCATCCACAACATCTGCTTGGCACCAGTCATTATATCCGGACCGGGTATATCCAGCAGGGGCCCAAGGTTCCTGGCCACCTGGCGTACCCATCCTCGGCAGACCTGTTCCTGTTCTCTCAAACTCAGATGATGAGGATCGCAGACCACCCCCCCAAAACTACCCCCAAGAGGAATATCGACAACAGCACACTTCCAGGTCATCCACATGGCCAGGGCACGAATGGTATCGATTGTCTCCATTGGGTGAAAGCGAACCCCTCCCATACCAGGCCCCCGGGCGTCGTTATGAACCACCCTGAAACCACGAAATAACCGCGGATTCCCATCATCCATCCGAACAGGTATGGTGAACTGGTGCTCCCTGATCGGATTCTGAAGAAATTCCCTGGTTACCTCATCCAGATTCAGCAGGTCAGCAATATGATTAAATTGTACCCGGGCCATTTCGAACGGATTAAAAGAAACTGAGGTCATGGTCATTATATATATCCTTTTATTAATCTGTCACTAAAAAATAGTTCCCAAAACAGTGACACCTTATTATTATCCCAATCATCTATTAATGTCAAGTAGGCGAAAGAATTACCAGCAATTCCAATTCTGGCGTTCCATGAACGGGCAAACACAAGGTTTGCCCCTACCACAGCACGAAAACCAGCGTCGGACGTAGGGGCTCGGTCTGAATTTTGTATTCGCCCGGACATTTTTCAAAATTAGAATTACTGAAGAATTCCAACTAATACAATCATAACGGAAATCAAACAAATGGTTAGCCATCATTGGATTCAAAGACCACCCCTGTAGACACCCGCGCATCTATTTTCACCATCAAGGGACCTGGGAGCCTGATATGCCTTACATGTTCTGTTTGATTATGTATTCTTTGTTTTTTTATCCAATTCCACACGATAAATTCATCCTTTACCGATTCCTGAATGTGGAAATACCCCAATTTTAAAGATATCATATTGTGAAAAAAATGACTTCCTTGAGAGGGTTCCGCGTAAAAATCATTCAGATTCGATTCAATAATCAGTTTTGCTTTTGAAATTTGATGCCATTTAACCGGAATACCGAGCCTGGGATCGGTCGTCCCCCATCTTCCGAAACCAATCAGGATATAACTTTCGTTAGCGTCTATAAATTTTTGATTTATCTTTCCAACTTCATCGGCAATCAATCGGCTTTTTGAAGGATTAAAACGTTCCGGATCAACATAGACTATATCGAATAAATTTTTGAAAATTCCATTCCCCATGGAGTGGATAGACTTACATATGATATGCTCCGCTTTGACATTATCCAGCGAAACTTCCATGCTCTCCCTTCCTGCTATCATCGGCCTGATCTGCAGCAAATTAAATTCCTGTTTCTTCTCTTCATCTTTATGCAGGTTAAGGGCAAATTCAATTTCAATGTGAGAACCGAATGACTCATAGCCAATTTTTAAAATCTCCCTTAAAACATCAGCCAGGGGAAAAACGTCATATTTCAGGACATTGGCAAAGGTAAGGATTCTGGGACCTTTTGTTGAGACTGAGTCTCTTATGGCATCATCCTGGGCAAAGTAGGTGCTGGCGACAAAACGCAGCGTACCATCTTTTTCAGCATCCTTTAGCTCAAGCCTGCTCAACGTAAGCTTCTCATCATGGCTGATTTCTACATCTCTCTTTAAAAGATCAAGCGCATAAAAATAATTTTGAGATTTTTTCATGTATTCTTTTACAGAGGAGAATAGCGGATTCATTTCGGGATATGCCGGGGAGAACCTATAAATCTGGGCTCCTTCCACAATGATAATACCAAGCCCCAGGGCAAGTTGAACGATTCCATCCTCGGGCTTCATATGAGAGTAAGGGTAAAAATTGTATGATTGAGCAACTCCTGATATCACCGGATAAAACCGGCCATTATAATTCTGGCCAACCAATTTCTGAATAATAACAGCCATCTTTTCTTCTTCTATTCTGAAATTCGTATTTCGAATATACTCCTTGGAGGATTTATAGAATACAGAAGCAAAAACATGTTTTATGGCGTCACTTAGATGTTTTAATCGAGTACTAAGCTCGGTATTATTGTTGGGAAGCATGTAAGTGGAGTAAAGACCGGCAAAAGGGAGCATTTGAGAATCCTCCAGAATACTGGAAGATCGAATGGCAATCGGGTATTTGATGTTTTCCAGCAGCGTTTTCAGGTCTCCTAAAATTTTATCTGGTAATTCTGCGGCCTGGAATTTTCTGGCAATCTTTTCATCTTCGGATTCTAAAATTGAAAATTCATGCAGGCTGTTGGTCCGAATGAATTCTTCAAAGACATCACTGCAAATAACGAAGGTTTGCGGGGTTTCTATGGTAATATTCCGGAATTTATCATCCAGTGCGGTCTGAGTCAGAAGCGTATTTAAAAAGGCAATTCCTCTGGCTTTTCCGCCAAGAGACCCGCTTCCCAGTCTTATAAAAGAACTCTGGGAATCGAACTGGATTTGATGAAAATCGGTTATAACACCATGTTGATATTTGTGGATGAGTCTTTGAACTTCCTGGAGGATGAATTTACGAAGTGCATCGACACTTCTGAAATCCGATACTTTCATCGGCCGTAGTCTTTCTGCCGCTTCAAATTCAGTTCTTGCTCTCATCCAGATTGAAATATGATTTCTTTCCCCATGATATATCAACGATTCCTCTGGAATTTTTTGAATCATTTCTTTAAATTCATATAGATTCTTTGCCCTGCAGATTTCCTTACCTCCTGGATCCTTGAAAACAAAATCTCCAAAACCAAAATTAGAGAGGATGAATCGTCTGAGATCATGCAGTAGATTATCTGAATTCTTATCTATGAAATCCAAACCGTTTGTGAAAGTGATTCGCCTCTCTTTCAAGTAAGAAGACTGTATTAAAAAGGGTAAATCGGGAATCTCCTTTTTGATTTTCCTGGCGAATACGAAACCAGCCTCATCATCCAGTTTGCCGTTTCTGGGAAACTTAAGGTCAGATATGATTCCCAGAAGATTTTCTTTATACTTCCTGTATAACGCCATCCCTTGTTCATAAGTCTCTGCCATTAGTATTTTAGGCCTGGCTCTCATTCGCAACTGCCTGTGCAGATCATTGACCCCTTCAGATATCAACCGTCGTGTCTGAGTCATGATTTCTGTATAGATCAATGGAAGTAAATTGGAATAGAATCTCGGAGAATCTTCGATGATGAATATTACCCTCACTCCAAGCTGAATATCATTATCTACGTTCTTTAAATCCTCGATATACTTTATTATGGCCAGCAATATCCTGGGTTCACCGGTCCAGTAAAAAACTTTTTCAATGCTTTTGCTTTCCCTTAATTTAATTAACTGCTCCACCTGGAACCATTCATTGGTTAGCAGGATAACCGGGATTTCCGGATTTAATTTCTTTACCGTGGACCCGAACTCAAGCGGATTCATGTCGGCAATTCTTGTCATGGTGATAACCAGATCGAAGGAGTGCTTTCCTATCATTCTCAACGCCTCTTCAGCACTTGAGACCCTCACGATCCTTGGAATAAACCTGAGATTTAGATCGACATATTCACTGAAAATCTTTTCCGATAATCTTCCATCTTCCTCCAGCACAAAGGCATCATAAAAACTGGACACCAGTAGTATCTCTCTAACCCTGAATTTGATCAGGTCATGAAATATGCCGAACTGGGGCTGGTAATCCTGGTAAATCCTCATTTGAATATTATATAATAAAAAATAAAAAAAAAAAGACAGCCATCTCCCCATTTAAATATTTATTAAAATCATAATAATAATCCAATAAATCTATAACACGATTATGGTAATTTATCTTATGAAATCGACTCATTACAAATTATCGGTTACAAAACAGCGATTATATAATATTTTCAATAAACAAGGAGGTATTTATGAGTAATTACGTTTCGGATTTCATGGGAAAATTAAAAACAAAAAATCCAAATGAACCTGAATTTCATCAGGCTGCAGAGGAAGTGGCCAGATCCCTCTCTCTGGTTTTCGAAAAGCATCCAGAGTACAGGAAAGCAAAGCTGCTGGAACGAATTGCAGAGCCAGAACGGGTCATCATGTTTCGCATCCCATGGATGGATGACAATGGGGAAATCCATATTAACCGGGGATACAGGATTGAGATGAACAGCGCCATCGGTCCTTACAAAGGAGGGCTTCGATTCCATTCAACTGTAAACCTGGGAATCCTGAAGTTTCTTGCTTTCGAACAGGTTTTTAAAAACAGCTTAACCACTCTTCCCATAGGAGGAGGAAAAGGAGGTTCCGATTTCGATCCCAAGGGTAAGAGTGATAACGAGGTCATGCGTTTCTGCCAGTCTTTCATGAACGAGCTTTTTCGGCATCTTGGCCCCAATACAGATGTCCCGGCTGGAGATATCGGTGTAGGCGCTCGGGAAATCGGATTTCTTTTTGGTCAATATAAAAAGCTGAAAAATGAATTCACTGGAGTGTTAACGGGTAAAGGCCTGGATTGGGGAGGATCGCTCATTCGTCCTGAAGCCACTGGATACGGTGCTGTTTACTTTGCCGCAGAAATGCTCAATACCAAAAACGAGACATTGGAAGGTAAGTTATGTCTTGTCTCCGGAGCTGGCAACGTCTCTCAGTATACGGTAGAGAAAATCAACCATCTGAAGGGAAAAGTTGTTACCCTGTCTGACTCCAACGGATATATCTACGATCCTGAAGGTATTGATTCTGAAAAGCTTGCCTACGTCATGGAGCTAAAAAACATACGCAGGGGAAGGATCAAGGAATATACAGAGGTATACAAGAGTGCTTCTTACACTCCGTTGGACCCCAGTCTGGATTATAATCCCCTATGGAATCATAAAGCTGACTGCGCGTTTCCCAGTGCCACCCAAAACGAGATTAACCGCAAAGATGCTCAAAACCTCTTGAACAACGGAGTTTACGTTATCTCCGAAGGAGCTAACATGCCCTGCACCAACGAGGCAGTCGATTTATTCCTGGATGCCAAAGCACTCTATGGCCCGGGCAAAGCAGCCAATGCCGGAGGCGTCGCGGTTTCCGGACTGGAGATGTCCCAGAACAGCATTATGCTTAGCTGGTCAAGAGACGAGGTAGACAACCGCCTTCATAATATCATGAAGAGTATCCATCAAACAGCCAAAGAAGCAGCTGAATCCTATGGGACACCCGGTAACTATGTCAACGGTGCCAACATAGGCGGTTTCCTCAAGGTCGCCAATGCCATGATGGAACAAGGATTGGTTTAAGAAAAGTCAGGTATTCAGAATGTGGAAGGAGTGCTCCTTCCACATTCTAAAATGGTAAATATTTTCTTTAAAGGGATGTGTTGAATAGATGCAAGAAATTTGTGATAAAGCCGGAGATATAAAAATATACGGCAACGGTTCGCCAGGAGGAAAAGGAGCCGGGTTAGTCCAGATAAATGAATGCCATATTCCTCAAACCAAAAAACTGAAAAGTCGTATACTCTCCACCAGCTTTTTCGATACATTTCAAAACCAATGTGGAGAGTTTGGCAGCGCAGAGTTAAATGTCTTGAAAAACATCCTGGAAGACATGGGAGACATTCCAATTGGCGTGCGCTCTTCTGCCACTAACGAGGCCTGGATTTCATCGGAAAAGATAGGTCCGATCCATGCCGGAGAAAACGCTTCCTTCATGATCCCCAATAATCATCCTGATAAAAACGTAAGATTCAATCAACTAAAGCTGGCAGTCTATCATATATATAACGATTTCATTAAGAAACAACAGGGGGAAAGCACAGAGAAAATGGCCATTGTCATCAATCCTATCCCCGGTATTTTTGACGATACCCTTGCCGGCCCATTCTATTATCCTTATATCTCCGGGGTGGCCAACTCTTTTTTCCCTTATGCACTCAGGACGCAGGATAAAAATGAAGGCTTCGCCCGAATTGCATTCGGACATGGGTATGCCACGGTTTTGGATGATTTTCCGGTCATTTCCATGGCCACCATAAAAAATCCGATCCCCCTGAGATTCTTGATAACCGGGAAAGGGCAGCAGTTTTTTTATGCGCTGGATATGACAAAAAATAACTGGCTCAGTGGAGAGGAGCTGGAAACCATGAAAACACTTCATGTCCGGTTCGCCAACTACCACAAAATTAAAAAATTGGGTATATCCGACAACCTGATTACCATAGAAGAACTGATACAAAACAATCATTTCAACTTCAAAAGCGGATTGAATACAATAATGGACGTGATTTCTGCAAAGATTTCTTCTCATTTCCAAATAGAATTCGTATTTAACATCGATTTTAAAAAGCTGAATACTGAAACGGGCTACTTCCATGTGGTTCAGCTTACACAATTGCCACAGTTGAAGTTCGAACCCATAAAAATTCCCGAAAAAATAGAGCATACTTACTTATCAATCAAGAGTCTTCAGGGGCATGGTATCAAAGAAGGAATCGAGTATACCGTCGTTGTCTCTCCATTTTCGTATACTAAAGAAAAACATGATGAAGTCAGAAGGAAAATCTCTGAGATCAACCGCAGCATGCGTGAGCAAAATAAGCCTTACCTGCTGATCGTGCCCGGGAGACTGGGAAGCACAAATAGAGACTGGGGAATCCAGGTCGATTATCGGGATGTGAACGGAGCTGCAGCCATCTTTGAATACGGAGTGGACATTGCCGGCCGGCCCGAACCTCTCCCGGAAGACACCAGTCTCACCGGTGGTATTTACGGCAGCCATTTCCTGTATATGATTCAAGGGGGACACGACGAGGACCAGAAACGGTTCCAGACTAGAATGTACGGTACGCAGGGCACCCATTTTCTTACCAATCTGGTAAGCAATAATACCATATATGGCTATATCTCCCCCACCCAGGACAAAATAGATCAATGGTTCTTCAGCCAATCAACCGCAAATGAACCCCTGACTCTCTTAACCTTCCCCAAGAGCGTCAATATCTATGCCGACTCCATAAAGCAAACCTGCTCAATCGTAAGCTGATCTCTGAGTTATTGAGCCTGGAGAAAGGGATTTCCGCAATCCTTTTTTCTAATAGACAAATAATTCTATTCCTTTTGTAATAAAAGCTAATAGTACTGCAGGTATCCCTATAAGGAAACTTTTTGCTGCAGTCGGATTAGATGCAATAATCTCTCTCACGCTCATTTTTTTCGATTTTTCTCCAGCAGATGTACTTTCCCACTCTATATCATCTAAGGATCCTGTGATGGCCTCTACAAGTGCAGATGAAAAAAGGTAACCAATGTATGCAAAAGGGCAAATCAGAATGAGATGCACCACGAAATAGAGAAATAAAAAGGGAAGCATACATATCACAAGAAGCTGTCCGAAACAACCCAATGCCATGGGCTTCTTTTGGGAACGATTTAGACCCAATGCAACCGCTGCCAGAGATGAGAGTATGCCTAAAAAGATAAAGTTGCCTCTAATGAATCTGATAGGATTAGATGAGGTCATATCGTCGATCCCTTTAAAACTCTTTAGTAAGTCCGATTTTTGAACAAAGCCTATCCCAATACCATAGAAGCCAATAATTTGTAGAATAAAACTAATGCGCTTGTACCAACTATGTTGGTTAAAACAGGTGAGAACTGCAATTTCACCTATCAAAAGCAGAATCAAGATAGCTGTAATTAAAATAGACATTCCATACTTTTTCATTTACATATTCCTCTTGTTACGTTTTATGAGCTGTGGATGTGCCATCACATGACCAGAGTTTTTAAAATTGTAAATTTACTACTTGAAATTTCATCTACTGATAAGAAAATGGTTTTTTCCTTCATACATTTTTTTCGTCTTATAACTAAAAACATTCTTCACAGCTAGTTTATTTATCTTAAGAGAATATATTAGAGAAAACACGATAGAATGTCAATAGGTAGATTTGAAAAAGGGTGACGGTGCGTGCAAACGTGCAAACTTGTGGATGTTTTGATATAAATACCTTGAAACGAGTACGCATTACATATCGTGAAGCATAGGTACTTTTCACCATGTCATGAATCCCGGTTAAATAACCGGGAATCATAGAATATGACGATGTGCATCAGCATAAAATCATATAATATGACGGTTAGAATTGACATACTCTATAAATTATGAAAAAAATAGCATATGTTAACATTAGAAGACTTTAATTTTCATTGGCGCAGGCACTTCTTCTACCATTTTCCAGGACATCCCCCAGCGATTCCCTATGGATGAACCGAAATAAGGTCAGCACAGGTATCATTATCACGAAAAATACAGGAAAAGAATTGAGCAGCGATGACCTGTATATCCGTTTCGTACCCGGTTGGCAATTTGCCCTGGGAAAGGAGAAAATATTTAGCGATTTACACCGAGAATAAAGTGACATCACGGATTGTTAAAACGGGAAATAATTCGTCGCAGAGAGAACGTAAATTGGCCTGTCCCGTTTTTCTTTCCTTCCCCATGCTATCACTCATATTTTAATGCATTGACCGGGTTGGTGATAGCTGCTTTTATTGATTGGTAACTGACCGTTAAATAGGCGATAGCTAATGCCAATAGACCTGAGAGGATAAAAATCCACATCCCGATATTGGTCCTGTAAGCAAAATTCTGCAGCCATTTGCTCATGGCAATGTAGGCGATTGGCCATGCTATGATATTTGCCAGAAGTACCCATTGAATAAATTCTTTTGAAAGCAATAAAGTAATATTGGATATAGAAGCTCCCAACACTTTCCGAACTCCAATCTCTTTAGTACGCCGCTCTGCCATGAATGCTGAAAGTCCGAACAATCCGAGACAGGAAATAAAGATCGCCAGGACAGAAAAAGCACTGAATATTTTCACTAAACGTTCTTCCGAACGGTACTGTCGATCAAAATCAGCATTAAGAAAGAAATATCTGAATACATCCCCGGGGAACAGTTCATTCCACTTTGCTTTTACAAACGAAAGCGTTTCATCAATGTTTCCAGTTTTAAGGTTAAGTGTTATGCATTGAAAGAGGGAAGGTCGCATATGTATAACAAGCGGTTTAATTTCTTCCTGGAGACCGCGGTAAAAAAAATCCTTTGAAACGCCTATTATTTCATTCCTGTCATCTTTAAAACCATAAAAACCTGCCATAATTCGTTTACCCACCGCTTCTTCCGGTGAACTCCAGCCCAATGCTTTTACAGCAGCTTCATTAATTATAAAGGGACCGTTAACATCGGTGCTCAATTTCCTGTTGAAAGGTCTCCCTGCTGCCATCTTTATATTGTATACCGGGATAAAATCAAAATCGCAAAAATGATACTTCATCGTCTGCATCTCGGTTTTATTACCGGCTTCATAGGTAGTATATACATCCCCAATTCGACCCGGAACGCTAAGAGAAGCAGTGGCACCGGTTATTGAAGAATGCTGTAAAAATTCATTCTTATAAGATTGGAATTTATTTCCATCTTCAATCGGAATGACTAGCTTTTGCTCTTTATCGAAACCGAGATGTTTATCTTTCATGAAATTTAACTGCTGGAATATTAAAATTGTAAAAGCGATCAACATAATTGAAACGGTAAACTGCCCCACCACAAGGATTTTGCGTAATGAAGGGCCGCGTGCTCTTACTTTTGATAAGCCCTTCAAGACTACGACAGGTTTAAACGCCGAAAGAAAAAAGGCGGGATATATACCTGAGAGGATTCCTACAACTATTGTCATCCCGATCAAAGGAAATAATACACTCGGCTGAAAAAGGCCTGCAAATGTAAATTGTGTTCCGGCAACATCATTGAAAAAAGGGAGGACATGCATTACTAAAGCTAGTGCAGCAAAAAACGCGAAAGAAGACATTAGCAAAGATTCGCAATGGAACTGTTTTACCAGTTGAATCCTAAACGCACCGATAACCTTGCGCACACCGATCTCTTTTGCCCTGTTGGCAGACCGGGCTGTTATAAGGTTCATAAAATTTAGGCAGGCTACCAACATGATAAGTACACCTACCACTGATAAAATGTAAAGATATAATATACTATTATGATAACTGTCCAAATGCATATCCCTCATCTGGTGCAAATGGCAAGAATGTTCGTTAATGCCTCTTCCTTCTAATAATTCTTTAGCATAGCGATAGGCAATACGGCGAATTTTTTTATCAAATTCCTCGGCATTAACCCCGGGCGCAAGTTTTATATAAGAAAAAAAAGCGGTCCATGTCCAATGGGACATATTCCAACTACGTTCAACGGATTTTAAAGATATAATAATATCATATTTTAAATGTGTGTTTGCAGGTGAATTCTCCACAATTCCTGTAATTTCATAATCAGTTCCATTGAGGTTAAGCAAATTTCCATATGCAAGTTTAGCGCCGAAGAATTTCTCTGCAATGCGTCTGGTGATTACGACCGTTTTGGGCCGGGTAAGAGCCTTTGACCGGTCTCCCTGGATAAAAGGAATGGAAAAAATTTCGAATATTTCCTGATCTGCATACATATAGCTCTCTTCGTAAAACAACTTTTCGTTATGCTTAACCAGGCAATTTCTTTCTCTATGCACACGAGCCGCAAATTCCACTTCGGGAAAGTCTTTCTTTAATGCAGGTATTACAGCAGGTGCAGAATACCAATCGGCTGTATCTTTTGCATAAACTTTCATTTTAATGTGGTAAATACGGTGGGAGTCGGGATGGTAATTGTCATAACTGTATTCAAAAGATACATACAAAAAGATCAGGATGCAGCATGCCATACCGATTGCAAGCCCGGTGATATTAATAAATGAATAGCCTTTTTGCTTAATAATATTTCTTAATGCAATTTTAAAATAATTTTTAAACATGGTTAAACTCCAGTAGATTTTATTTTTTATAAATCCTGGAAGGGACCGCATTAACTCTGCCCAGTACCAGACCCGGGCTTTGATCACACCCTCCTGAACAGCGATTTGATTATAGACCTCTTCAAAATCTCCAAGAGAGGTATAATCCCCTTGGTCGGGAAAGATATATTTAAGCAGCCATTGAGCAAAGCGCGGCGGTCGCTTCCATCTATTACTCATATTCTCAATCTCTCCCTGCAATCACTCATATTTTAATGCCTCTACCGGGTTGGTAATCGATGCTTTTATAGATTGGTAACTGACTGTTAAAAGTGCAATGATCAGCGTTATCACAGCAGAAAAAATAAAAATGTCCAAACCGAGGGTGGTCCTGTAAGCAAAATTCTGCAGCCATTCGTTCATTGTAAGATATGCCACCGGCCAGGCAACGAGGTTTGCCAATAGTACCCAGCGGGTAAATTCTTTGGAAAGCAGTAGGGTGATATTGGGACCCGAAGCGCCCAGTACCTTTCGGAGGCCAATTTCTTTTGTACGCCTCTGCGCAGTGAAAGAGGCCAGACCCAGCAAACCAAGGCATGAAATAAATATTGCCAGTATCGCAAAATAATTTATAAGTTTCTTCATTCTTTTTTCAGACCTGTACTGGTTTTCAAAATAGTCATTGAGGAAACGGTATTCAAATGGAAAAGCAGGGGTGAATTTTTTAACTGTTCTTTTTAAAAAATCAATCGTATTAGAAATATTATCGGGTTCTATCTTTACTACTATGTCAGAATACCAATCGGGGTAAAAAAAGAATAACAAAGGCTCAACTTCATTATAGAGCGATTCAAAATTAAAATCTTTAACAACACCTATAATTGTCCCTTCCATCCCACTCATAGTGAATCTTTTCCCTATAGGCGATTTTATTCCCATTCGTTTTATGGCTTCTTTATTTACTATATAATTAGAAGAATCGGTAGGGAATTTCCTTGAGAAATCTCTACCCTCAACCATCTCCAGGTTAAATGTTTTCGTAAAATCATAATTAACCGAAATGATTTTTATATTCATACTATCATTCCTATTTTTCCCTTCCCAATCCAGCGTCGAAGTTGAAGCTGATATATAAATTCCCAGGGGATCTGAAGTCATGGTAACGTTTTTAATACCACGATTTTGCAGAAATTCTCCCCTTATGGATTCATAATTGTTAACCATGTCTCCGTTTATCCGTATGTAAACCAGGTTATCCCTATCAAAACCCAACTGCTTATTATTTAAATATTCAACCTGATTTGAAATAACAATAGTGCAGATAATCAGGATGTTCGATAGAGAAAATTGAGTCACCACAAGTACTTTCCGCAGCCAAGATGAACCTGATTTTATTTCACCCTTTAGCACTTTTGCAGGTTTAAAAGATGAGAGAAATAGAGCAGGGTAAATTCCTGCTGCTGCTCCGGTGGTAATAAAAATTCCTATTAAAGCCAATATTATTTTACCGTTTAATAAATCCATGGACAAGGGTTTTCCCGATAGAACTACAAAGGCAGGGAGGAATAACTCAACCAGGAGTAGTGCAACAGAAAGGGCAATAAATGACAAAAAGATCGATTCGCCGAGGAATTGCTCTATAATTTGCCTTCGGTTTGCCCCTACGACCTTTCGTAAACCAAGTTCCATGGCTCGTATACCTGCACGGGCAGTGGAGAGGTTTATAAAATTTATGCAGGCAATAATCAAAACAAATAGTGCAATTAGGGAAAAGATGTATACATAGATAATACGCCCTCCCCCTTCTAATGAATAGAGATGCATATCGATTACAGGTCGAAGAAACAATTTTACTTTTTTGTTGGTGGATTTTTTTTGAAGGAATCCCTCTATTTTTTTATTAACATCATTGATCCTGGCATTTTTATGAAGTAATACAAACGTATCGATTGAAAAATTCCTCCAATTTTTCATCCTGGTTTCATTAATAAACTCTTTTATGGCAGTGAATTGAGTGAGAAAGTTGAATCTCAATTGGCTGTTATGAGGAATGTTTTTTATAACCCCTGTTATCGTAATATTAAATTTATTATTAATCCTGAGGTTTTGATCTATCGGGTCTTCATCTCCAAAAATTTTTCCGGCCATTTCTTCAGTTATAACAGCGGAATAGGGGTCCGCAAATACTCTATCCGGGTTACCTTTAATAAAAGTAAATGTAAACATCTTAAAAATAGAGGGATCGGCAAAACCTAACCTTTCGTTGAAAATTTTCTCCCTGAATTTAACCATTGTCCTGGGGCGTGTATCATACCTTGTTGCATGAATGATTCCAGGGAATTCTTTCTCCAGCACCGGACCAAGAGGAATAGGGGTATTCCAAAAACGGGTAACTTTATCCGTCCTATGATCTTCTATCGATACATGATAAAGTTCATTGGCATTAACGTTAAATTTATCATAACTCAATTCATCCAGTACCCATAGGAGGATTAAGATACATACAGCTATACCGATGGCAAGACCAAAGATATTGATAAATGAATATCCCTTGTATTTAGTAATGTTTCTTAATGTAATTTTTAAATAATTTTTAAACATGGTTAAACTCCAGCAAATTTGATTTTTGAAAAAACCGGGAAGAGACTTTATTAATTCTGCCCAAAACCAAACCCGGGCTTTGATCACACCCTCCTGAACAGCGATTTGATTATAGACCTCTTCAAAATCTCCAAGAGAGGTATACTCCCCTTGGTCGGGAAAGATATATTTAAGCAGCCATTGAGCAAAGCGCGGCGGCCGATTCCATTTTTTATTATTCATACTTTACTTTTAAGGTCAGCAGGCTGTATCCCTGACCACATGGTGTCGGCAACCTGCTTAATGTCTGCTAAAGATTTTTTACCATCCTCGGTCAGTTTGTAGATCCGTTTACTTCTCCCTCCACGTTCCCTGGTGGGCTCACTGAGATAGGAAACCAATAGACCCGATCTCTCAAGCCTGTCCAGGGGATCATAAATCGCACCGAAACTCCATTTTTTTTTGGTCACCGTTGACAACTGCTCCCTTATGGGCACACAGTAAGCATTCTCCTGCAGCCGCCAGACGGCAAGCAATACCAATTCTTCCGATCTTGATAAAAGCCTCATTTTACCTCCTCGGAATATTTTCTCCGTATTCCGAAACATATTATACGTAAAAGAGTTCAAATATGTTTCGGAAAACAGAGAAAAAAAATTTTTTACTACATTAAATCAAAGTTTTTGAGAGCAATCGCGGCTATACTTTTGCCGATATTGATTGAGGCTGTTGCTGCTGGTGACGGTGCATTTAATACATGTACCATATTCTCAGTTTCTTTTATACGAAAATCATCCACTAAAAATCCATCCGGTTCCAATGCCTGTGCACGGACACCGGATCCCCCTTTCTCCAGGTCCTCTTTTTTTATTTCCGGTATCAGTCGCTGAAGCGCCCGGGTAAAGGCCGATTTACTAAACGACCGAACCATCTCACCAACTCCCATTCGCCAATGCTTGAAGCCCATCATCCAGAATCCCTTATAGAATAATAGTTCAAAATTGTCCCTGAAAGAAAAATTGTATTTTTTATACCCCTCACGTTTAAAGGCTAAAACAGCATTGGGGCCAGCCTCTACTCCCCCCCCGATCATCCGGGTAAAATGAACACCCAGGAAAGGGAACATCGGATCAGGCACCGGGTAAACCAGGTTCTTTACCAACGACTCCTTTTCCTTTTTTATCTCATAATATTCGCCTCTGAAAGGGATGATTTTTAGCCCTGGGTCAATACCACTCATTTTTGCAATTCGATCCGAATGGAGTCCAGCGCAATTGACCAGGTTTCTACATATGATATCCCCACCATTGGTATGTAGAAGAATTTTTTGTTTATTTCTATTTATTTTCTGAATCCTTGCATTCAACTTAATCTCCCCGCCATTGGTCTTGAAAATTTCCGCATATTTTTCCGTCACCTTAACATAATCAACAATCCCTGTATCCGGTATGAATAATCCCCCAACGCCGGTGACATGGGGTTCGTATCCTTTGATCTCTTCAGGGCTCAGCCGTTTGATGCCTTGCAAGCCGTTGGCATTTCCTCTTTCTTTAAGTTTTTCCAGGTCAGGAATCTCCTCCTCGGATACAGCCACCACCACTTTTCCGCATCTCTCATGCGGAATGTCGTGGCTTTGACAAAAATCATATAATAATTCCCTTCCCCTGGTGCAATTAATGGCTTTTAGGGAACCCGGTTTATAATATAGGCCAGAATGAATGACGCCGCTGTTATTCCCGGTCTGGTGGGCAGCCAACCGGTTTTCAGCTTCAATCATGATAATGGAGGTATTCTTAGAATAAGACAACGCCATTGCAGTGGCTGTACCAATAATTCCTCCACCAATTACGGCAATATCATATACTTTTGATCCTGGATGCATAAAATTCTCCATATTTTTTGTATTTTGTAATGCCTATTTTTATCAGAATAAAGCCATTCTGTCAACCTTAGCTTTCATTTAAGCGGTTTCGGAATGAGTCAGATATTTTATTTGCTTTTATATTTGAATTTTAAACAGAAATATAATATCATTGATTTTATTAAAACGGGAAATTTGTGAGGTTGTGATGACAGTAAAAGAATTATTGCTCAAGAATCGAAGTTATAGACGGTTCAACCAACAAGAGGAAATTTCATCTGCAGATTTGAAGGACATGATTGCCAATGTGCGTATATCTCCTTCCCCTGCGAATCTTCAACCCCTGAAATTTGTATTAATCAACCATCGGGAAACGAATAGCCAACTCTTTCCCTATTTAAAGTGGGCTGGCTACTTAAAAGATTGGGATGGCCCTGAACAAGGGGAAAGACCATCGGCGTATATTGTTATCCTTGGAGACAGGAAACGAAGTGGTCATATCCACTGGGATTACGGAATTGCATTACAGACAATTCTATTGAGTGCTGTAGAAAAAGGGTTTGGGGGATGTGCAATTGCATCCTTTCATAAAGATAAAGTAAGGGAATTGCTTCATATTCCAGAAGCTCTGGAAATTGCGCTGGTGATTGCTTTGGGGAAGCCTAAAGAAAAAGTGGTTATAAATGAAGTAAAAGATGGAGATATCAAATACTGGCGCGATAACGACCAGGTTCACCATGTGCCCAAACGAAGTCTGGAGGATTTAATATATAAAGTAATCGAATAGAAACGAACCAGGGAAATCGACCAGGGAATAGATGTGGACTAAAAAGGTACCAGACAAGAAAATATCCTATCTCATTTGTCCCGAAAAATATTTATTTATCAACTTCCCGGGAAATTGCCTCTATGAGCCTTAAATCATAATAGAGATTATTTTCCAGCAATCTGAGTGCATTGGTCTTAAAATCCTTAATCAATCCTCTCCTTTTTGCATCAGCAAGAATACCTAATGTGCCCTTAATTCTCAACCCTTTAAAGATTGCAATCTTTCTACCTTTCCTTTCATCGATAAGAAGAAGACACTTATGTGTTAAATGATCAGTCTCCATTGCCAGGAGAATTGTCTGTTTTTCACCTTCATCAAGGTCAAGAAGTGATTTTTCTTTTGTACCTATTATGTTTTTTCTTATTTTTATCCATTCAATCGTTTCTAATGATGGAACTTTTATCCTGCCGCCCGCATTTATTTCGTCTCTAACAGCTTCGGCAATGATAATTTCTTTAAATAGTATTGACAGTAATTCCAATCTCCCGATGGAGGCTAAAGCAATAATTGGAGTAGTGTTTGAGATAACGTTATATTTCTTTAAGTTCATTCGCCAGTTCTTCTTCCGAATATTCAAACATCGGTATTTTTTCTTTTCCTGCCAGTTGCAAAAATTCGACTCTTGAAATACCGATGATATTGGCGGCGGTTCCACTGGTAATTTGGCCTTGAGAATAAAGATACAATGCCACTACTTCTGCTATTTCCCTCTCGATAAGGTCCTCTTTTCTGTGCAGTGTTATTTCCGGGGCTTTAGATTTTAAGACTTCAACAAAAGTCATTATAACCTCCATGCAAAATATAGAACAAAATTACAGGTTTGTCAACATTAAAACTTATTTAAATCAGGAATTAATAAAATTTATTTTTTATACCATATATATTAGAAAAATTAAGAATGACAATAAAATTGGCCAAGAAGTAGCATTGTGATTCCCATACAAGCCCTTTTTAGGGTCTCGTTCCGGATTGACTGGTTAAGGTGCCATACTTTTTGTTTTCAAAAACTGTGCAAAATCAATATTTACAAGCTATATCAGGCAATTTGGAAAAATCTCTCAAAAAAGAGGAAATACCAGAGGCAATTGAAATGTTTATCATAAAAGCTTTTTGCGGACCATTTTGTATAATTGAAAATGCACAATTTTTGAAAACGAAATGAAGTTAATCTTGAATTTGAAATTAGCAAAATGATGTGCCAGGCGAGAATACATTTTCATTTTTAATGATTTTTATCTACGTCAATAATAGAAAAAATTTCCCGAAAGAATCTTACTAACTGTACTATCGGTTCTTGAAGCGGTTTTCCGAGAATGACCGAATTGATAGATCTCTGTTTTAATCAAACAAGGGTCTGCAAAAAACCCATTTCAATAAATGGTTTCACCAATGCTTCTTTATTTATTTGTACCGTCTCCGTTCATCTCATACCAAAACTTCACGCACCAAGCCTCTTTTCCTATCCCTGTTACTTTCTAATTTTCCCTTTTCTTCTTATATTATTCAAAAAAGAACAATTACGAATTTAGGGGACAGTCCAGAATACTTTCCTTGTAGGGACGCGATTCATCGCGTCCGCATCTCTTACGTCTCTTCTTACGTATTCCCAATAATTACTGATTATAATAATCCCATGCACATGGTTGGGCATTACCACAAATGCGTCCAATTTTATATCCTCAAATTTATTTGGTATTTCAGTCCATAATTCCTCCGCCTTTCTCCCAATATCATTCAATTCCATTTTCTTGTTTATTATATCGCCAAAAAAACACTCTCGATTTTTCGTACAAATGGTAACAACATATATGCCTCTGGAATAATCACGATCGTGCAACCGAACAGATTCTCGGTAAGGTAAAATTCATTTATTTGCCATTTAATATCCATTTATTGGAAGCGGGAGGAATAGATTCGGACGCGATAAATCGCGTCCCTACAAGAACAGAAGTACTTTTTTCGCCTCGCACCTTTTCCCATTCCATATCCCGTAAACGTCAATTTTCACTCCATTGATGGTACGGATTTTTTTGAAAGCTTTTTCTTTCCAGGAAATGTTTTTGCGATAATCAAGAATGAGCAAGAATCCCTGGTTGGTCCCACATTTATCTATATACTCCCGGCTCTTTTTTCTTCAACCGGTAACCTGTACAGCAACCATCGTATGAAAAACCGGTTCCCAGATAATTCGACGCCCTGATTCCTGGTATTCGGAAAGACGTCGATCCTTTGAAATTAAGATGAAATCGTTATTAATGGCCTGCCATATAATCAATCTATCAAAAGGGTCTCTATGACTACTATAGCCCATAGAAAAGCATGGGTGTCTAACAGGTAATTCATAATGATAACAGCTCTTCGTCAGACATTTCAAAATCTTCTTGTAAAGAATATGATGCCCTGGACTCAAGTATTCCCAATTTTCTTTTCTTATGGCCTCTGATATACATGTTAAAAGGAACTAAAACAGCAATATTTTCTTTTTCTCTACCTGAACTGATGGTGACTTCTTCACCCTGCTTGATGATTTCAAGTACTTCGGAAATATTTTTTTTAAATTCGTCAACCAATAATGTTTTCATACCATGTATTATATTTCTAATGCTCCTACTTGTCAACAAAATTATCCGTAAATATTCAGTTCTTTAAAGTAGATATCTTTTCATCAAGCGTGCTAATTTTTCTGACCGAATAATTCCGCTCGCAGAAATTTAAAAAAAATACAAAAAAATGTGCTTTAGCATAATAGGGGCATGACAAGCATGCCCGTAATCGCGCTGCGGCATTTATAACCGCGACATAAAAACTTAAAGTCTTTACATGTCGCGGTTCGTTTGGAAAAGATAATCTTTCCGTTCTTTTATAGGGTCCCCGCGCCGCGGGGTGCCTCCGGCAGGCACGTGGCACGTGCGCCCTCTAATGGCTTTGAGATGATGTTTCTAATATCGGAAAACTCCCGGGCCGTGCAAGTAGGGTGCACCAGCATGGTGCCTCCGGCGGCCCACTTTTTAGAAAAAAGTGGGTCAAAAACTTTTTATTACAAAACAAAAGCATAACCGAACTTTAAAAAAAACGTCCTGTCCGTCCGAGTAATATCGATCCCTCTCAACCCCAAATGATTATCCGAATAACCGATAAATAAAACCGTCTGAGGATTGATCTTATAAGAAAAAAGAAACTGGGTGAAAATCGCTTTAGTCTCCGGTTCCACCGGGTCAGAATAAAGACCAACATTACGATCGATATCAGTATATTGAACAATGGCCCGGACAAACGTACGTACACTGAAATTATAAACCAGCCTGGCCTGTAAAAGATTCGCTGTGTAAATTTTTTCACCCTCTAAAGATAACCGTTCAAAAATATGACTGATATTGACATTTAAGTGTCTCCCAATCCCAAACTCAATGCCCGGCATCAGCAGCAGCGATCTGGCCAGACGAGAGTTCGAATAATCGATGGAATCCCCATATTGCGTATAGATATTATATGTTAATCCTCCCATTGGTTTCATCTCCAGGTAAAATCCCAGGAAATTCTTATCGTAGGTGATACCGTTAAAAAATTCTTTTTGAATGTAAAAATCAGACTCAACATAAGACTGTAAAGGTCCCGTGTATGAAGCTGCGAACAATAGTTCCTGGTCTGTCAGTTTGTTGTTGTGGTCAGTAATATGCGTACCCCGGACCATAAGACCGATCCTGTCGAACCAACTTCCCTCTTTTCCCCAGATCACAGGATGAATCATTGCTTCGATTTTCCTGGTATCTACACGGGGAATAAAGCCGGAATCGGCTCGAAAACCGGTTGAGAGACCCTCATATCCAAAATAGTAAATCATATTACGCCCACGGTGTGTGAAACGTGCATACAACGCATTACCACCAAAGGATTCCTCTTCCTGATCAAAAGATCGGGCAACCCCTTCAGGGTAATCGGTGCGCGTATGTAAGTATTGAATATTAAAGGTTTTTGTACCGGACAAACGAAAAAATCCATCCACCCCTGCCACATGATTATAATAATCATCACCTGCCCTGCCAGTATAAAGAACCCCCATGGTGGAGCCCTTACCCACATCTCTCCGGTACCTGAATACCCCGGCGAAAACATTCTCCTTAATGGATGTCATAGAGGAACCCTGGTTGGATGGAAAAACCAGGTTGTTGTACCTGTCATAGGTAGCAAAAAAACCAATGGCATTTCTCCCCAGTTTCCCGCTTATCTTTGCTCCCCAGATGGGGTCATAGACTGTCCGGGTGAAGACCGCTTCCATAGGGGTAAGAAAAAAATCAGCCCCCTCCAGGAAAAAAGGCCTTTTCTCAGGGTAGCGAAGGGCAAAACGGGTATTAACCTCCAGTTGGGCCACATCAGCCTCTACCTGTGAAAAATCCGGGTTAACAGTTGCATTCAGCATTAAATTGGGGGTAATGCCCCAACGCGCCGTTATCCCGGGTTCTACTTTTGTTTTACCGGTATCCATACCCCCTGCCGGGAAATCTTCCCTTTTGTCAGTGTGGTGGGCAGTTAAGGTGGGATCGATCTCGATATTCCTGCCGGGAGTTATACCCTCAAACCCGGTAATTTTATTTAGCTGGCATAAGGTACAGCTCTGGTTCCTGTCCTTAACATGGGTACTCATCCGATGCCTCACGATGCGGGGATAAGACCTGTCTGCTTCAAATCCCCAGGTCTGTACCCCTTTTCCCTTGGGGAATCGAAGCTGGTTAAAGGGGATTGCAACCTCCACCACATAACCGAAATCGGTAATTTTACCAGCCGATTTCCAGATCGTATCCCAGGAAAAGTCTTCATACCTCTCCAATTCACTGAAAATAGCATCGGCCTGAATCCCCAGGGGATTTATATGAAATTGAAAAGCCCTTCGTTTATCATTAAAAGTATCTATCGTGAAACTTACATGATCATCCTGTTCAAAGGTGTTTGTCGAATCCCTGTCCATCAAATGGGCCCGGATTTTCCCCGGGTCCGGGTCAAAACATCTGAATGCAATGTATAACCTGGATTTATCGAAAGTGATAAGGCATTCGGTCTCAACCGGGGCAGGAATATTGTCTCCCGGCATCCATTCATAACGGATCTTTATTTTTTCCGGGTATTTCCATGCCTCTTCATCCAAAACACCATCGATTTTAATTTTGGAAACCGCTTTTTTTACCACGTAATTTTTTGCATGCGGGTATTCCTTGTTCTCTTTTTGTACCTTTTGTTCCTGCGCATCGAGTTGCCAAACGAATCCTGTGAAATTGAGTGTCAAAAAAAACAATGGCAAAAGAAATAAGAGTATCGACTTCGGAAATTCTATCTTCATTTTTTCCTCCAGGATAGTTAAAATATTATTAAAACGAAAAAATAAAAAAAAAGTTTATAATAAAAAATGGTGACACAAAAGCAAAAAAATTACCTTTTGCGCTAGAACAAAAGCGGGAATATAATTCGCCTTACCTGCCACGACTTCCTCCCCCTACAAATCGATTTCCTCCATCTCTATAGAATTCCAAACCCGAGTCGGTGCGAGCAAAAGTGCAAATTTTCGAGTCTAATAACTATAACTCACCTGACCCTTTTTTCTTTTTGATCCGACAATTTAAATGCCTCTCCTTTTCTTTTTTTCCTATGCCAAAACGTCTATTTTTTTGAAATCGGTTGTATTCTTACTTATTTTATTTTTTTCCTTCGCGTATCTTCGCGTGTCTTCGCGGTTAGTAAAAAAAATTAAAAAAAATAAAACCAAATAGTTGACAAATCCGTATCATTGTATTAATATATTAATACAGTGACACGGATGCCGGTTATGAATGAAAAATGTTTTACATTTATAGTGATAGCTAGTGCAAAGAAAAAAAAAGGCAAGGGCTTTGCATTCAAAAAACGATCGATTATCCTCGCTTCCATCTATGCTCGTTCCAGCATACGGGCATGGGAAAATAAAAAAATCCTTGTATATCCGTGTATACGTTTAATAAATCTGTGTTTAAAAAAAAAGGAGAAAAAGTATGACGATTAAAAAAATTATTATTTTATTACTAGCTTTACTTATTCTTTTAATACCTTCATTGACACAAGAAATTCATCAGGCAGCTCAGAAAGGAGACCTGGCCAAAATTAAAGCACTGTTACAAAAAGACTTGAAACGACTCACTGAAAAAAATGAAGACGGCTCAATTCCACTGCATATTGCGGCCGAAAACGGGCACAAAGATATAGTACAATTGCTGCTTGCCAGAGGTTCGGATATTAACGCCAGGAACGACTATAAGATAACGCCGCTCTATTTTGCATCTTATAATGGGCATACAGATGTGGTGCAGTTTCTGCTTTCCAAAGGTGCCGATGTTAATGTACAGACCGATTTTGGTTCAACCGCCCTCCATCTTGCCGCCTATTTCGGGCACCAGGATGTCGTCCAACGGCTGCTTTCCAACGGTTCGGATATAACCATTAAGAACAGTATTGGCGAAATCCCTTTGCACTATGCGGCCAAAAGAGGTAAAAAAGAGGTAGTCGAACTATTACTTGCCAAAGGTTCAGATATTAGTGCAAGGAATGAAGAAGAAGCGACTCCCCTTTATACAGCAGCAGTAGAGGGTCACACAAATGTGGTAGAACTGCTGATTAAAAAAGGTGCCTCCATTAATGTCAAAAACGACAAAGGCAAAACACCATTGTGGGATGCAGTCGAACATGGACACAAAGAAGTGGCCGATCTATTGACCACAAAGGATGTTGAAGTAAACGTAAAGGGTGAAGAAGGTAGGTTACTGCTCCATAAAGCAGCCTCCGGGGGTTTTAAAAAAGTAATTGATTTAATGATCGCCAAAGGGGTTGATATAACGACAAAAAACAATGATGGCGGCTCCCTTCTCCACTCTGCTGCATCCGGTGGACTTGTTGAATTAGCCAAGCAATCAATAAAAAAAGGAGCAAAATTTAATGAAAAGGACAAAAACGGTTTGTCCTCTCTGCATATTGCTGCTTCCAGTGGACACAAGGAGTTTGTTGAACTTCTAATCGCAGAGGGAGCGGATATCAACATTAAAAATAATGATGATGAAACGCCGCTTCATCTGGCTTCCAAACAGGGGCACAAAGAGGCTGTCCAAATACTGCTGTCAAAGGGAGCAGACGTAAATACAAAAGATAAATACGGGAATACTCCGCTGCATTCGGCAGCACAGTACAACATGAAGGATGCAGCCTGGCTGCTGCTTGCCAACGGTTCAAATATTGGTTCAAAAAATGAGGACGGCAGTACACCCCTTCACCTGGCCCTGGCAAACCGAAATAAAGATGCGGTTGTACCATTGATTGCATGGGGAATAGATATGAATGCAAGAGAAAATGACGGTGACATGCCTTTGCATCTGGCAGCCTCTGCTCATTTCAAAGATGTCGTTGAATTGTTGATTATACGCGGCGCTGATAAAAACGCTGCGAACAATGACGGTTATACCCCGCTTCACTCGGCTGCCAGGACATGGGCGAATACAGATGTTATCGATCTGCTGCTTGACAAAGGGGCTAATATCAATGCAATAGATCATAAAAATTCAACACCCCTGCACACAGCAATCATTTATTTTCGTACAATTAATGCCCTGCGATTGATTTCCAGGGGTGCTCATTTAAACGTGAAAGATGACAATGGACAAACTCCTCTTCACGGTGCGGCTGCACGCGGCATGAAAGAAATCACTGCAAAAATGATTGCCAATGGTGCAAAAAAGAGCATTAAGGACAAAGAGGGGAAGACGCCGCTGAATCTGGCGTCTGACGGTGCTCATGAAGAAGTGATAAAACTATTAAAGAAATAAAGGAGAAAATAGGAGGATTTATGAACAAAAAAGATTTTAAACCCATTGCGTTATTGATTACTCTGGTACTGGTTTTTATGCTTTCCAGTACATTATTTGCAGGTGACTGGCCGTATTGGCGAGGGATCAATGGCAACGGCATTTCAACAGAAACCGGATGGAATCCCAAAGCCCTTACAAATCCCAATATTGTCTGGAAAACAAATGTAGGGAAAGGCCACTCCACAGTAGCAATCAAAGGAAATTACCTCTACACAATGGGCAATCAAGCGATTACCTCTGGTAAAGAGACCATGCATGAGGATGTGGTGTACTGCATCGATATCAGGACCGGCAAAGAGATATGGCGTTATGCGTATCCCTGCCAGGAGGGGCGTTTCCCAGGTCCCAGGTCCACTCCGGTCATTGATGGATCATCCCTTTATACCATCAGCCAGGAAGGTCATTTATTTTGTTTCAATGCATTGAATGGTATGGTAACCTGGAAAAGAAATATCCTCTCAGAAGGATTGACAAAAGTATCTGACTGGGGGTTTTCCTTTTCACCCGTCATCGAAGGTGACCTGCTGATTCTCAACGCCGGTAAATCCGGGATTGCTTTGAACAAGAAGAATGGCAAAGTGGTGTGGAAAAGTGCACCTGAAAAGGGGGGGCTGGCCTCGCCCGTACTTTTCGATTTTGACGGAAAACGAATGGCAGCCATCGTGGGAAGTAACACCCTTCATACAGTGGATGTAAAAACAGGAAAGGTACAGTGGTCCTATGAATGGAGCTCGCATGCAGACCCCATTGTTTTTAACAACGATCTGATCTATTTATCTGCAGGCATGGCCAGGACCAAACGGGGACGTGCGTTACTGAAAATGAAGACAAATAATAGTGAACCAGAAGTTCTGTGGTATCACAATAACCCCAATTATGCATTTCAAAGCTGGATTATTCTTAACGGGTATGCATACGGATTCAGGAGATCCAATAAAGAATTTCTCCAGTGTATTGATTTAAAAACTGGAGAAGAAAAATGGAACAAGGATATGGGTGACTGGGGTTCCTTAATGGCAGCAGATGGCAAACTCATTATCCTGGATGGAGATGGCGACCTCGTCATTGCTGAAGCCTCACCTGACGTTTACAAGGAAATTTCCAGCGCCAAAGTGATCAGGATGAAAAATTGGCAAAGTTATCCTCGAGATGACCCGAATGCCTGCTGGACCGCCCCGGTACTTTCCAACGGACGCATTTACTGCCGCAATACCTACGGCGACCTGGTAAGTGTAGATGTGAAATAATAAAGGTAATCTTTAAAACATCATGAAATAAGGAGAAGAAATATGAATATTAAAAAAATGATTTTGGTACTGCTGGCATTACTTGTTCTTTTAATACCAGCATTGGCACAAGAGATTGTGGAGGCCGCTCGCGCTGGAGACCTGGAAAAGGTAAAAGCGCTGGTGGAAAAAGATCCGAAACAGGTCTTCGTCTCAGACAACCGACAATGTACGTCATTTCATTTTGCGGTTATGCAAGGACATAAAAAGATCGTTGAATATTTAATGGCAAAAGGGGCTGATATATTCGCAAAAGACGTAGACGGTGATATACCCCTATGCTGGGCCGCAGATGGAAGTCAGAAAGAGTTAGCAGAAATGCTGATTGCCAAAGGCTCTGATCCGAACTTCAAGAACAACCAGGGTACAACCCCTATCTATTATGCTGCCAGGCGCGGCAGTAAAGATGTGGTTGAACTACTGCTGGAAAAAGGCGCCACTGTGAAACTTAAAAACCAACAAGGCAATACCCCTTTACACTACGCGGCACAAGGGAGAAGCAAGGATGTGGCGGAACTACTGATAAAAAAAGGTATTGATTTGAATGCAAAGAACAATAATGGTGATACTCCAATGCATTATGCAGCCATGCGCGGCAGCAAAGATTTAATGGAACTGCTGATTGCAAAAGGCGCTGACATAAGGGTCAAAAATAACGAGGGTACAACCGTGCTGAATTGGGCTGTAACTCAAGGTCACAGCGACGTTGTCGAGCTGCTTCTGGCAAAAGGCGCTGATATGAATGAAACGGACAAACACGGTAATATGCCCCTTAACTGGGCCTTTGACCAGGGTCATAAAAAAGTGGTGGAAGTGCTGTTGGCAAATAACGCTAAAATGAAAATAAAAGAGGGAGAAATAAATACGATACTGCACAAAGCAGCATCTGACGGTCATAAAAGCCTGGTTGAGCGATTGATCAAAAAAGGCGCTGATTTAAACTCGAAAGGCAGTGACGGCAGCACCCTACTCCATGCCGCAGCGGCTGGCGGTATCAAAGAATTGGCGGAACAAATGATTAAAAAGGGGATAAAAGTAAATGAAATGAACAGGTACAAATTAACCCCTTTACAAATTGCTGCTGAAAACGGACATAAAGATGTGGTGGAACTGCTGATTTCAAAAGGAGCAAATATAAACATTAAAAACACCGACAAAGAGACACCGCTTCATCTGGCTGTTGTCAATGGCCGCAAGGATGCTGCCCAGGTGCTGCTCTCTAAAGGCGCAGATGTAAAAGCGAAAGATAAAAATGGCAATACCTCCCTCCATCTGGCAGGAAAGGATAACCACCAGGAAATCTCCCAGATGCTCATTTCCAATGGTTCGGATGTTAATGCAAAGAATGAAGATGGCAGTACTCCTCTGCACCTGGCATTGGCAAACGGTAAAAAAGAGATGGTAGAAATACTGATTGCAAAGGGAGCAAATATTAACGCCAGAGAAAATGACGGTGACACCCCACTGCACCTGGCTGCCTATGGGCATTATAAGGATTTAGCCGATCGTTTAATTAAAAAGGGAGCTGATATTAATGCCAAAAATAAAGAGGGCAGCACCCCTTTGCACCACGCCTCAAAAACCTGGAAAAACAGCGATGTCATTGAGCTTTTGATCTCAAAAGGTGCAAATATAAATGTGCAAAATAATGAAAAAGCAACGCCGCTGCATATGGCCATTACTAATTTTCGTGATGATAATGCCGCGTTATTGATTTCGAAAGGTGCTGACTTAAATGTAACAGACAGCAAAGGGCAGACCCCCCTTCATTGTGCTGCTGCACGAGGCATGAAAGAAATTGCTGCCAAAATGATTGCCAATGGTGCAAAAAAGAATGTAAAAGACAACGAGGGGAAAACACCCCTGAACCTGGCGTCTGATAGTGAGCATGAAGAAGTTGTGAAACTATTGACGTTGAAGAAATAAAGAAAAAAAGGAGGAGTTATGAACAAAAAAGGTATCACACTGATTGCACCAGCTTTGATTATTATTTTTTCAGTAATATCATTTGCTGCTGATTGGCCGTGCTGGCGGGGGCCCAATGGCAACGGCATTTCAACAGAAACCGGATGGAATCCCAAAGCCCTTACCAACCCCAAAATTACCTGGAGGGCCGATGTGGGAAAAGGTCACTCTTCTTTAGCGGTTAAAGGCAATTATCTCTATACAATGGGAAATAAGATGACAAAATCTGGCGATGAAAGTACTTATTTCGACGTTGTTTACTGCCTGAACACCAGGACTGGTAAAGAGGTCTGGCAATATTCTTATCCCTGCAAAAACACAAATTATCCAGGTCCGAGAACCACTCCTGCTGTTGACGACTCGCATGTTTATACTCTGAGTTGGGAGGGTCACCTGTTCTGTTTTAATGCAAAAGACGGCAGTGTCATGTGGAAAAGACACCTTGTTGATGAGTCCCTGGCCATGAGACCAAATTGGGGGTTTTGTGGCTCCCCTGTGATCGATGGGGACCTATTGATCCTGAATGTAAGTAAATCCGGCATTGCATTGAACAAAAAAACAGGCAAAGTGGTCTGGAAAAGCGAACCGATTCAAAGCAGCCTGCCCTCCCCAGTGCTTTTCAACGCTGGCAGTAAGCGACTGGCTGCCATCTCTAACAGCAATGAGCTTTATGCCGTGGATGTCAAAACAGGAGAAATCCAATGGTCACACCCCCGGGACAGGGGGATGGATATCGATCCCATCATTTTCGATAACAAGATATTTATCCAGGGCAATCGAAAAAGTACACTGGTGGACATAAACGGCAGTAAACCCAAAGTACTGATAGAAGCATCCAACATACGATTTAATCCTTTCCTTAACTTCGTGATCATTGACGGGTATGTTTACGGTTTTCATAATGAAAGAAATAGAGACCATTTGACATGCATGGATTTAAAGACCGGTGAGTTGAAATGGAAACAAAATATGGGAGAATACGGAGCGTTGATAGCCGCCGACGGTAAACTGATCATCTTGAAAGGCAACGGAACCCTCATCATTGCTGAAGCTTCACCTGAGGCATACAAAGTAATTTCAAGCGCCAAAGTGCTAAAAATGGCAGATAATACTGGACTGCAAAGGCCCCAGCAGTGCCACTGCTGGACCATCCCGGCATTGTCAGATGGGAAAATATACGCACGGAACAATTTTGGCGAACTGGTATGCGTGGACATGAAAATGTAGCAAAAAGGATTGTACCATGAAGGTTACCAATATGACCGATAGAAAATCTCAAATTCTCTACTGCGGCTGTTCATACACCAATATCATTCCTGAAACGATGAAGCAGGAGGTACAATCCGTATTACGTAAGTCGGGCATGGACACTATTGCCGTGCCCGACTTATGCGGGATGGCTGCACGTCGTGATCCGGAATTGGAACGGATTGCAGCATCGGAATCTCTGATCATTGTTGCATGTTACCCCAGGGCGGTTCAATGGCTTTTTTACGCCGCAAATGTTTCTCTTCCCAAAACGGTTAAAATCCTGAATATGCGTGTGCAACCCATTGACCAAATCAAAAACATTCTGGGAATTGAAAAAGATGAGGTTGAATCTCATAACGATACGATTTACCCAAATAAGAAGGAAGGCGAATGGGTCCCCTGGTTTCCTGTAATCGATTATGAGCGATGCAAGAGCTGCAAACAGTGTGCCAGTTTTTGCCTTTTTGGGACCTATGAAGTGTTGAGTGATGGAAAAGTCGTTGTCAGCAATCCGGATCATTGCAAGACCAATTGCCCGGCCTGCGCCCGCATTTGCCCGGAAGCAGCCATCATGTTTCCCAAGCTGGAGGAATCCCCTATTAATGGCGATGAGATCAAGGACGAACAAGAAACACGTGCATTAATAAAACTCAATACCGAATTAATGCTTGGCAATGATGTGTATGCAGCACTGGCAGAGCGGCGCAGGAAAGCAAAACACCGGCTGTTAAATCTAAAAAAGAATGCCGAAGCACAGGCCTTTAGAGAACGGCAAAAATATGTAGAGAATAGCCAATGATCACAAAACTGGGCAGACGGATGATGAGTGAAACCGATAAAAGACTCCTGGCCAAATTTATTTTTAACTTTGGTTGGAAGGGAATGCGAGCGGTGCGCAGGTTCCGGAAAAGGATACGCCGGGGTGAATATTTCCCTGCTTTCCTATTTCTCTCAGTCACCAATAAATGCAACCTGAATTGCCAGGGGTGCTGGGTGACCTTCACCAATCCTGCCCAGCAACTAACTCCGGAAACCATGGACAGGATTATCTCCCAGAGTAAGAGACAGGGGACCTATTTTTTTGGGATTCTTGGCGGAGAGCCTTTGATGCATCACGGGATTTTTGATCTCATCCATAACCACCCGGACTGTTATTTTCTTCTCTTTACCAACGGCACACTGATCACAGATGAGACAGCGAAAAAAATGCACCAGTTAGGGAATGTAAGTCCCCTGGTCAGCATAGAGGGCAGGGAAGTGGTCAGTGACCAGCGCCGCGGTGGCAGTCAGGTTTACAATCGTACCATGAATGGTCTCTACCACTGCCGGAATCATAACTTGATTACAGGAGTCGCCACCAGCGTCTGTAAATCCAACATTAACGATCTTGCATCGGAAACATTTATCCAAGAACTGATCGAACTCAAGGTGCATTATCTCTGGTACTATATTTACCGACCTGTGGGGCCCAATCCTTCGCCTGAACTGGCATTGTCTCCGGAAGAAGTGCTGGCACTGCGGCGGTTCATGGTGGATATCCGAAAAAAAGTACCGCTCCTGGTGGTGGATTCCTATTGGGACCATCATGGTCGGGCCATGTGCCCTGCAGCCGTGGGCATGGCGCATCATATCGGTCCCAAGGGCGATATCGAACCCTGCCCCCCCATCCAGTTTGCCCGGGACAATGTGGGAAACGGGAAGAACCTTTATGACATTTTTAATGATTCCCGATTTCTTGAACGTTTCAGAACCCTGGTTTGCCGCACCACACGGGGCTGTATCCTGATGGAACACCCTGCCCTCCTGGAAAAAATCATGAGAGAGGAGGGAGCCAGGGACAGCAGCGGACGCGGTACAGGATTTAACGAACTAAGAGCCATGACACGCCGTCCCAGTCATCACCTCCCGGGCAAAGAAATCCCGGAAACGTATTGGTTCTACAGGTTTGCAAAGAAACACTGGTTTTTCGGATTCGGTGCATACGGGTAATGTAAAAACTTTTAGGAATTAAAATGAAAAAAGAAGAGCCCACAGAACACACAGAAGGGCACAGAATTTTTTTTGTTATATTTTTTCTGTGTTTCTCGTGCTTCGTAGCGGAGCCACTCCGCAGAGTAGCATTCTGTGTGTTCGGATGATGTGGGCTTTTATTATTAAGGTCAATGAAATGAGAAAAACAAACGACAACAAGACAGATATGGAACCGGGTCAGCACGTCCCGCAGGAGAAGGCAGAGCGGGAGCGCATCAAGTGTTGTGTGTGGGAATATTCAGTGAGTCACCCATTGGTTCCTCCTCTATCAATAGATGAACTATCATTCCACGCCGACAGGATTATTGCGAGTCGGAACATAGACCCACACTACCGGGATTTTACCACTGTACTGGTAGGAAACGCAGTATGGAGGGGCATACTGGCCTCAATTCCCTACAATCGCCGTGTCCTTTTGCTTCCCCAGTGTCTTCGGAACAAGGATTTGTGTCCTGCACATATGGATGAATTCGGGCTGCTTTGCGAACAATGCGGTCAATGCCCCACCGGTGACTTCCAGGGGGAAGCGGAAAGACTGGGATATGTCGTTCTCATTGCAGAAGGAACCACTGTTGTAACAAAACTCCTGGAAACCGGCCAGGTGGAAGCCGTTGTTGGGGTTAGCTGTCTCTCTTCCCTGGAGCGTTCGTTTCCTTACATGGCTGCTGCTGCTATCCCGGGTATTGCGATTCCGCTGTACAGGGACGGCTGCAACAATACCCTGGCAGACCTGGATTGGATACAGGAATCCATCCGTTTAGCGTCAAATAAAAAATGGGACGGACGCATCGATCTCGATCGATTGCGTTCCCAGGTGTCAACATGGTTTGAAAGGGAGAGCCTTTCCACTCTCCTTGAGCTAAATAGTACCCGAACCGAACGCATTGCATGCGATTGGATGGCCAAAGAGGGGAAGCGCTGGCGACCTTTCCTGGCGGCCGCTGTATTTAAAGCCGTCAAAGGAATTGGCCACAACATCCCTGAGACCATGAAAAAACTGGCCATTGCTGTGGAGTGTTTTCACAAAGCATCTCTTGTTCATGATGATATCGAGGATGATGATGATTTCAGGTATGACCTGCCAACGCTTCACAAAAAGTACGGCATACCAATAGCGTTAAATATCGGTGATTTGCTTATCGGAGAAGGCTACCGATTGATTGCAGAATGCGAAGCCACAAACGAACAGAAAGCACGCATGCTCACCGCGGCTTCACAGGGACACAGGGAACTCTGCCTCGGGCAGGGAGAAGAATTGGGCTGGATGAGCCGTCCGGTACCGCTTTCGTCCCAGAAGGTCCTGGAGATTTTTCGCAGGAAAACATCCCCTGCTTTCGAAGTTGCCCTCACTCTCGGTGCCATATGTGGAGGCGCCAATGAAGAGATATGTCGGGTATTAAAAGAATTCAGCAAATCCCTGGGCATTGCTTACCAGATTCGGGATGACATTGAAGATTTCCAAAAAAAAGGTCTGGACAACGATATCAAGGCCATGCGCCCCTCCCTCCTGATGGCACTGGCATTGGAAAACCAAAGCAGCACCTTCACCATCAAGCCAGAATTTAACCTGATGTGGCAGCCTGAATTCCGGGCTGAAATCGAAGAAACAATCCGGGAAACGGTAAGTGAATTGCAGTTGGAAGAAAAAGCATGGCAATTGTTTGAGTATTATAAGAGTGAAGCCATTGAATCTCTCAGGCCGCTCCAGAACCACCAACTGAAAAGCCTTTTATACAGAATCATACACAAGGTACTGGGCAGCCGCCCACCTCTTCCTGTACAAAAGAGTATTACTCCAAATCGCATGAAGGTGAAGAATCGAGTCACTACCCCAGAGGCAGTGCTTTTCCCTGGCAAAAAGAGGAGTGTTTCCATTCATGCCATATAAAAGTAAAAATATATCGTGCAGCATGCATATGTCTGAAACTGCCGGACGTTCCAGCCAATTATTGGACCCGGAATCAATGGCTCAAATTGCCTCTTTTGTAAAGGATCAGATAATGGAGGATGGGGGGTTCAGGGGGAGGAACGAATCCAGTGATCTCTATTATACTCTGTTCGGGATGGAATGCTTGCAGGCGCTTGGGCACACCCTTCCCACATATAGAATCTCAAAATACCTTACCAGGTTCAAAAAGGGAAATGGTCTCGATTTCATCCATTTAACCTGTCTGGCCCGATGTCTTGCCAAAATAACAGACAATACCGAACAAACGAACTCTGGACAGGCAATTCTTCAAAAACTAAAACAATATCGATCCGGAGGTTGTGGATTCCGATTGACACCTGATGCAAAGCACGATTCCATTTACGCCACTTTTCTCGCATTTCTTGCTTATGAAGATAGTGATATGGCAATCCACGACCCACACGCTTTGACTTGCTGCATTGATCACTTAAAGACCAAAGACGGTGCTTATGCAGACCAGCCAGGCCTACCCTTTGGGACCACAACGGTTACTGCAGCAGCCGCAGTTCTTCTTTCCTATCTTGGTGAGGCAGTAGACCCCTCAGTGGGTCAATGGCTTGCTTCACGCCGCAGTATACATGGTGGATTCCTGGCGACTCCCCATGCGCCCATGCCGGACCTCCTGTCCACTGCCACGGCCCTGTTTGCTCTCCAAACCCTTCAATATCCGTTAGAGGAACTCAAAGAATCATGCCTGGCATTCATTGAAGAGATGTGGGATGACTGCGGTGGGTTTTGTGGGCATGTTTTTGACAACACACCGGATTGTGAATATACCTTTTACGGATTACTAAGCCTGGGAATATTAGCGGGAGATAAATAATGAATTCAAAAACCCCTAAAATCAAACAGGTGCTGCAAAGGGCGCTCATCGCAGCAAAAAAGCGATTGATGAGCGAAATGAGTACTGAAGGATACTGGGAAGGTAAATTGTCCAGTAGCGCTCTTTCCACAGCAGTGGCAGTCGCTGCATTGGCGCATGTGAAAAGGAAAGGGTATGACACCCCCATCAAAGAGGGGCTGAATTGGCTTTCAGAAAACATCAACCCGGACGGTGGCTGGGGAGACAGTCCAGGCAGTATGAGCAACCTCAGTACAACCCTTCTTTGCTGGTCTGCCCTGTCCCTGGAGGGGGATGCAGGAGGCGATCATGATCATGTCATCCGTCGGGCAGAGTCATGGCTAACCAACAGAATCGGCAGCCTAAAACCAAGAGCTATTGCCACTGCTGTACTTTCTTATTATGGGAATGACCGCACCTTTTCAGCCCCCATTCTTTTAATGTGTGCCCTTTGCGGCCGGTTTGGACCTGGAAAGCAGCGATGGCAATGGGTACCCCAACTGCCCCTGGAACTGGCTGCATTGCCACATAAATTATTCAAATGGCTTCGCCTGCCAGTCGTCAGTTATGCCATCCCGGCCTTGATTGCCATTGGACTGGCAAAGCACTGTTTTTTTCCCTCCCGATTTCCAGTCACCCGGTTCTTGCGGGACCGGGTGACCCTTCCAATCCTGGAGATACTAGAAAAGATCCAACCGGAAAACGGGGGATATTTGGAAGCAGCACCCCTGACCGGTTTCGTCGTCATGAGCCTGGCAGCCTCTGGTTATCGGCATCATACAGTGACCGCACGGGGGACCAGATTCCTGCTTCAATCCCAGCGTAAAGACGGCAGTTGGCCTATAGACACCAACCTCTCCACCTGGGTGACTACATTGGCAGTGAATGCCCTTTCCTCCAGGGAAGAGGAACATGATATCTCGCAGGAGCAGCGGGAGAGTATCCTGGAGTGGTTGTTGGGTCAACAGTTCAAGAAAGAACATGTGTTTACCCATGCCGCTCCAGGCGGCTGGTCGTGGACCGATCGTCCCGGGGGTGTACCGGATGCGGATGATACGTCTGGTGCTTTGCTGGCACTGTGGAACCTGAATCATGCGGAAACGCGCACCAAACAGGCTGCAGCAGAAGGTATCCAATGGCTGCTGGATTTACAGAATAGGGATGGTGGAATCCCCACATTTTGCAAGGGGTGGGGAAAATTACCATTTGACCGGAGCTGTCCCGATATTACTGCACATGCCCTGCGCGCATTGGCAGTGTGGCGTCCGGATATGGCCCCCTACCTCCAAACGAGAATTGACCTGGCGATACAAAAGGGTATCCAATATCTCTCTGCGACTCAGCAAAAAGACGGTTCCTGGGTCCCCTTGTGGTTCGGGAACCAATGGAGCAAAAACAAAAAGAATCCCATTTACGGTACGGCCCAGGTTATCCTGGCATTAAAACACGACGGATTACACGATCTGCCCGGTGTAGAGGCACTTCTAAAAAAGGGCTGTTCATGGTTGATTTCCGCCCAGAATCCGGATAACGGGTGGGGCAGCAGCCAAAACAAACAATCCACAATTGAAGAAACCGCCTTAGCCCTGAACGCCCTTGCCGGTTACGACAATATGGATACGGATAAGGACACGAATACGGAAACAGATGCCATCTTCAGTGGTGCCCTATGGTTGTTCAACCGCATTAATGAAGGGGATATGGACCCCTCTCCCATCGGGCTCTATTTTGCTAACCTCTGGTACTATGAGAAATTGTACCCCATCACTTTTACAATATCTGCTTTGAAATCCATTCTTTCTACAGGATTTGAAGAGCGCCTGGCGCACAGCACAGAGCACAGAGCGTCCCCAGCCGAGCGCCCGAAAAAAAGTGTAGAGTACAAGGAAAACGTAGAAGTAGGTTTGCAACCTACCCTTTTACAAAAGTACTCGTCCAGTTCGGATGCCTGAGGTCGAAATGAAGACGATGAGTAACCCAATGATCAGCGGATTGTCTGCCAGTATCACCGCCCTGTTGGGAATTATCTGTTTCGCATGGTGGTTTTCCTACGATCCTACAGTGAATTTCGTTATACATGTACCGGGAATGGATAATCAACCGACCACATTGGAAGCATTGACTGGCGGAGAGGTTGTTAAAATCGGTGAACATTTTGAGACCTATGGTGGAATAGCAGCAGACCTATCAGGGACGTGGACACGATTTCGGGGTGCAGGTTCCGATAACATCAGTAAGGAAAATGTCCCACTGGCCAACAACTGGGATGAAAAGGGACCGGAAATCCTCTGGTCAGTAGACCTGGGTGAGGGGCATGCTGCACCTGCTGTTAATAACGGCAGGGTCTATGTCCTGGATTACGACGAGGAGAAGAAAGGCGACGCCCTTCGCTGCTTTTCCCTTGTCAATGGCCAGGAAATATGGCAGCGGTGGTACCGGGTTCGTATAAAAAGAAATCACGGGATGTCCAGAACTGTTCCTGCTGTGACGGATCAATATGTCGTTACCATCGGTCCCAGGTGCCATGTAATGTGCGTGGATGCAGAGACCGGTGATTATCTCTGGGGCCTGGACCTGGAAAAAGATTTTGGTACCAAAACCCCCTTCTGGTATACGGGACAATGTCCTCTTATCGACGATTCGATAGCTGTCATTGCACCGGCGGGACGGGTACTGCTAATGGGTGTGGACTGTGCTACCGGACAGGTGGCCTGGGAAACACCCAATCCCCACGGCTGGACCATGTCTCATACATCGATTATGCCCATGACTCTCGCTGGCAGAAAGATGTATGTTTACAGTGCCATCGAAGGGATGGTGGGGGTTTCAGCAGAAGGGGACGACAGGGGCAGGGTGTTATGGGAAACCACATTATGGAGCCACTCTGTATTGGCCCCATCGCCTGTAATTTTGGAAGACGGCCGAATATTTCTCACCGCTGGATACGGCGTAGGAAGCATGATGGTACAGGTGATGGAAAAAAACGGAACCTTTACAGTAAACAAACTCCAGGAGTTCACACCTGAACAAGGGCTTGCCTCAGAACAGCAGACACCGATTCTCTTTCAGGGGTATCTATTCGGCATACTGCCTAAAGACGCGGGTGCACTGAGGAATCAATTTGTCTGTTATCATCCAGACGACTGCACCCGGCTGGTCTGGTCCAGCGGGAAAACCAATCGTTTTGGTCTGGGTCCATACTTGATTGCTGATGGAAAGATTTTCATTTTGGATGATGATGGTGTATTGACTCTCCTGGAGGCATCGATAACGGGTTATAAGCAATTGGCGCAGGCAAAAGTTTTGGATGGTCATGATGCCTGGGGGCCACTGGCACTGGTAGGCAGCAGGCTGCTTTTGCGCGATTCCAAACGAATGGTTTGCATCGACGTAGGTAAAAAATGAACATTTACTATCTAAATAAAACAAATAGGCCCGAAGGGCCTTCATCAAAAGTTTTTGGAAGTCCAGAAACCTTTTTTCAAAAAGGTTTCTGGTCGCCGAAGGCAACCTCTTCTGCCTCCGGCGGCCAACTTTTTGAAAAAAGTTGGACAAAAACTTTTGTTTTGCACGGCTGTTTCATTTTGCGATTTTCCAATCGTTTGTTCCGATTGGTTATTAATTCAGGTTTTATATTAACCGGGCTCCTGACATTATCACTACTCTTAAACATTGCCTGCACACGGGACAAACCCGGTAAAAAAAAGGAGAACCCCTTTGAATACGATTTAACCCGGCTAAGAAAGGTTGACCCTGCATTGATCAAATATTCGGAGGTGCAGCAAATCAAGATCGACTTGAAGACGCTTAACGCTCTTGCCGTGGATTCGGATGACAACATCTATGTGACCGGTGACACCTCCCTTCTGATATTGAAAAGTAACGGCCAAACCGTTTCCCGTATTGCACTGGATGAACCGGCCACATGCATTACTATAGGGACCAACAAGCAGATTTTTCTGGGCATGACCGATCATGTGGAAACTTATGACAGCAGCGGCTCGAGAAAAAACACCTGGGACCGATTGAACAAACGTGCGATTATTACCTCCATTGCTCTTACACAGAGTGATTCTGATTCGGATGATGTTTTTGTTGCCGACGCAGGTAACCAGGTGGTATTGAGGTATAACACCTCTGGCAAGCTGCTGAGACGCATCGGGGAAAAAGACCCTGCCCGTGACATTCCAGGTTTAATTGTTCCCAGTCCTTACCTGGACGTGGCCATTGGATATGAAGGGTATCTCTGGGTCGTCAACCCAGGCCGCCATTCCCTGGAAAACTATACCCGGGACGGTACGCTGCGCTCTTCATGGAAAAAAGCGTCCATGAGTATCGAGGGATTTTGCGGATGCTGCAACCCGACACATATTGCCATCCTGCCGAATGGTTCCTTTGTGACCAGCGAAAAAGGCCTTCCCAGGGTGAAAATCCTGAATCAATCCGGAGATTTGACCGCAGTAGTGGCAGGGCCGGAACACTTTAAAGAAGGAGCCGTAGGTCTTGATTTGGCAGTCGATTCTACCGGCCGCATCCTGGTGTTGGACCCATCAGCAGGAGTTGTAAGAATTTTTAAAAAAAACAGGAATGAAAAATGAAATCGAAATTTGAAACAAAGCAAGATCGCCGGGAGTTTTTTCGTACCTGTGCACGCCATACTGTTTTAGCGGCTGTTGCGCTAACGTGTGGCAAGCTTCTGACACGAAAGCCCCGGGATAAACAATCGCATCGATGCGTGAACCGGGGCATTTGCGATGGATGCGGTGAGTTTTCGGCATGTGGACTGCCCCAGGCATTGTCCGCGAAACAAGGAATGGCCGGGAATCGCCTGGTAAACAATCCGCTGATAAGTAAGGAATAAAATGGCTGAGGAACACAATAATAACAGGATGAACCGCCGGAATTTCCTGCGAGACGGCATGAGAACTGTTGCTGCCCTGACCATTGGCGGGGTAACGGGGTTAATTGCTGGAAAATCGGGCGCCGGGGATACGGTGTGGCAGATCGATCCTCACACATGTATCCAGTGCGAAAGCTGCGCCATCAATTGTGTGCTGACTCCTTCTGCTGTCAAATGTGTGCATGCCTATGATGTGTGCGGGTACTGCGAACTTTGCGGCGGTTATATGGAGCCGGACACAAAGGTTTTGGATACTGCTGCGGAGAACCAGTTGTGCCCTACAGGCGCTATTAAACGGACCTTCATTGAAAATCCCTTTTATGAGTACACCATCGATGAAGAACTTTGCATCGGGTGTGCCAAATGTGTGAAGGGATGCGGTGCTTTTGGGAACGGTTCTCTCTACTTGCAAGTACGACACGACCGCTGCCTCAACTGTAATGAATGTGCCATTGCCCGAAATTGCCCTTCTGGCGCCTTTCGCAGGGTTCCGGCGGATCAGCCTTATATATTAAAAGGAAAACAGAAGAAGAAATGAAAGAGCTATTGATTGCCTCCGGCGGCCAGGAACCTTTTTGTAAAAAGGTTCCTGGACCTCCAAAAACTTTTGTTTATGTGGAGGGACCACGCCGCAAGGCGTTAAATAGAAGTTTTTGGGGCGCCTTTTTTCAAAAAGGCGCAAAATATATAGCACCAAAAAGATTATCTTTATTCCTTATATTTTTGATTTTTACGATCCTTTTTATAGCGGCACCTATTCATGCCCAGGAACGATTTCCCAGGCCGGAATTTGAGAGCGATTATAAGCTGCCGTTAACCACCACACCTGCACCCCGGGCGGAATTTTTCCAGGTGCTGGATATCATCATTCTTGCAGCTGCATTGGGATTGGCAAGCTATCTGGCACTTAAAAAACGATCTCGACGAGGTATCTACAGTTTAATGATCTTTTCACTTTTTTACTTTGGGTTCCTGCGCGAAGGGTGTGTCTGCTCCGTGGGTTCCATCCAGAACATCGCTGCTGCATTAGCAGATTCATCTTTCCTGCTGCCTGTAACAGCCGTAGCCTTTTTTGCGCTCCCGCTGATTTTTGCTCTCTTTTTTGGGCGGACCTTTTGTGCCGCTGTTTGTCCCCTGGGTGCAGCGCAGGATATTGTGTTACAGAAACCAACAAGAGTTCCCTCCTGGTTGTCCCAGGTCCTTGGAACCCTGCCCTATCTCTACCTTGGACTGGCCGTGCTTTTCGCTGCCACAGGTTCAGGTTTCATCATTTGCCGATACGACCCTTTTGTAGGCTTTTTTCGGTTCAGTGCTGGGTTTGAGATGATTGTTTTTGGAGCAAGCTTCTTGTTAACCAGTGTCTTTATTTCCAGGCCTTATTGTCGTTTCCTGTGCCCTTACGGTGTTCTGCTGAATTTGATGTCGCGTTTATCGAGGCGTCATGTGACCATTACGCCTGACACATGTATCCAGTGCCGGTTATGCGAGGACGCCTGCCCCAATGGTGCCATCCGGGTACCGACTTCCGGCAAAATTTCGGAAAGCCGCAAAAAAGGCATACAGCGCCTGGCTGTACTTTTGCTCCTGCTTCCTCTCACCATGGCAGCAGGAGGTTGGGCTGCAGCACAACTTCATGGGGTGACATCACGTATGCATCCCACTGTTCAGCTGGCAGAACGAGTCATAATGGAAGACACTGGTGAAGCCCAGGAAACCACGTTGGAAAGCAGGGCCTTCCGTTCCACTGGTACACCACAGTCCGAACTTTTTGAAAAAGCAATCTCCATAAGAAAACAATTTTACTCTGGCGGATGGATATTGGGAGGGTTCCTGGGGCTTGTTATTTTGCTAAAACTCCTGGGCCTTTCCGTGCGGCGCACCCGGATCGATTACGAACCCGACCCTGGATCCTGCCTAAGCTGCGGCCGCTGTTTCTCCTACTGTCCAAAAGAACACACAAAGGAAATGAGCAATGGAGAATTGGAATGATGTCTATGGGAAAAGATAAACTGAAACAAATCTACTATCATGCTGCCAAAGGAGTGGCGACGGGGGCTGCTGTTTTTTCGTTTGTTCTCTGTATCATGATCATTACTAATTATTTCCAGGCAAACACAGTGGACCCTTTGAACAGCCGCGCTCTGAACAGGCTCATGGAGAAACTGGATGAAAATCCCGGGGATCAAGCCGTAAAGGATGAAATACGGGCGTTGGACTTGCTGGCGAGGAAAGCTTACTTTACCAGTCAATGGCAGCTTCGTACGGGCGGTTTCATGCTGCTGGGTGGGATTATTGTTATACTGATTGCTTTAAAGATCATGAGCAGCATGCGTCAGGTGCTTCCGAAACCAGGGAAAAATCCTGCCCCGGATAGGTGGTGGAAATCAGCGTCCCAGGCCAGGAAATGGATTGCAGTAAGCGGTGTTTTTTTACTGGTATTCACACTGGTGCTGGGTCTCCTGACCCACAGCCAATTGACCCGTGACGACCTGTTTGCCCAGTCCCCCAAAGCACCCACTGCTGAGGACTTTTATAAAAATTGGCCCAATTTCAGGGGGCCGGACGGAAATGGTACAGCAGCTACAGACAACGCACCGGTTACATGGGATGGCAAAAGTGGAGAGGGAATAAAGTGGAAAGTAGAGGTGCCGATGCAAGGGTTCAGTTCCCCTGTTGTGTGGGAAAACCATATATTCCTCACTGGCGCTGATGAAAAAAAACGGGAAGTTTACTGCTTTGATGCTGGTACAGGGGAACTGATCTGGCAAAAAGAGGTGACCGACATTCAAGGCGGAACAAAGGAACCACCACAAATACATGATGATACCGGGTACGCTGCCTCCAGTACAGCCACCAACGGAAGATACGTGTATGCCATTTTTGCAACAGGCGACCTAATATGTTTTGATATGAAGGGTAACCGTATCTGGGCCCAAAGTATGGGACTCCCGGACAACCATTACGGTCATGCATCATCGTTGATGGTTTATGAAAATCTCCTTATCATTCAATACGATCAGAATGAAAATGCCCGGCTGCTGGCATTGGATGTTACAACCGGGGATATGGTGTGGCGAGTGCAGCGCAGTAAGATTTCATGGTCTTCGCCTATCTGTGTGAATACCGGCAGCCGCATGGAACTGATCCTGACCAACAGCGAATCGATAGACTCTTACGATCCCAAAACCGGGGTAAAGCTCTGGGGAGAAAACTGCCTGGGTGGTGAAATGGGGCCCTCGGCTGCTTTTGCTGAGGGCATGGTGTTTGCTGCCAATGACTACGCTGCGGCTGTGGGTATCCGCATCGGGCAAAAACAGGGAGACCCGGCGGCAAAAGTGGTGTGGAAATGGGATGAGAACCTCCCGGATACAGCGAGCCCTGTGGCCACTGAAAAATATGTTTTTCTTGCCACCAGTACGGGCTTTATTATCTGTATTGATGCCAAAACCGGGAAAATGCTCTGGGAACAGGAATTTGGCGATGGTTTTTATGCCTCTCCTATCCTGGTGGGAGACCGGGTTTATGCCCTGGATTTGCAGGGTGTGATGCATATTTTTAAAACAGATAAAGCGTATCAATCCATTGCAGAACCAAAACTGGGTGAACCGTCTTCATGTACACCTGCAATTCTGGACGGGCGGATGTTTGTACGCGGAGATAAGTACCTTTACAGTATAGGAAAATAGGATGTTAAGAAATATGATGCCTCCGGCGGCCAGGAACCTTTTTGAAAAAAGGTTCCTGGACTTCCAAAAACTTTTTATTAATAAGAAGTTTTTGTCCAACTTTTTTCAAAAAGTTGGCCGCCGGAGGCATCAATAGTTCATAAAGATGACAAAACAAATCAATTTATCTGAGATAGACCAGATTGTGGCTGATATAGGCCATGAGCCTGAAGCAGTGATCCCGGTGCTGCAGGCTATCCAGGAACGATATAATTATTTACCTGAGGCCGTTCTCAACCGTGTTTGCGAGATTACAAATATCACCCCTGCCTCTATCACCGGAGTGGCCACATTCTATTCCCAATTCCGTACCCGTCCCGCAGGCCGCCATTTTATAAAAGTATGCATTGGCACTGCCTGTCATGTGATGGGCGGTGAGACCATTTTCCAGGCATTCAAGCAGTATCTGGATATTGCAAAAGATGACGACACAGACAACGAGCGCCTGTTTACCGTAGAAAAAGTCGCTTGCCTGGGATGCTGCATGCTGGCCCCGGCGGTTCAAATCGATGACATTACCTATGGATTTTTAAATACCCAGAAAGTCCCCTATGTGATACGGGATTTCCTGGAAATCCAGGCCAACGGATCGGGTTATTCAGGCGCCTTAGATGATACGCCTCGAGATCACGTGGGTGAAATAAGAACGTGCCTTTGCTCTAGCTGTGCTGCATCTGGTACACAAGAAGTTTACAGAGAATTTCAGAAACAGATTGGGGAACTGGTCCTGCCAGCAGTTCTCAAAACCGTTGGATGTACTGGCATGGCGTATCAAACCCCGCTTATTGATGTTGTTATGCAGGACGGCCGCAGGTTTCAATATGGGAGAGTTAAATCCGAGGATGTGCAGGCCATACTGCTCAGGCATTTTCGTCCAGCCTTCATCACGCACCGGGCCAGTGCCGTTGTTACCCGAATGCTGGAGAAACTGCTTACAGACGAGGCATGGGAACCTGTTACCCGTTATGCCATGAATACGAATGCCCGGAACAGACCAGATGCAGCATATGCAGGATCGCAGCACCACCTGGTGACAGAACACTGCGGCTGCCTTACCCCGCTTGACATCGATGAATATATTGCTCATGATGGTTTCAAAGCCTTAGAGCGGTGTCTTAACGACTTATCTCCCCAGGAGATCATCCGGCAGGTGGATATCAGTGGACTCCGGGGCCGAGGCGGTGCAGGTTTTCCCACTGGCAAAAAGTGGATGACTGTCAGTAAAACCGAGGGGGATAAAAAATACATCATCTGCAATGGAGACGAGGGCGATCCAGGTGCGTTCATGGACCGAATGATCCTTGAATCGTTTCCTTTTCGTGTAATCGAAGGGATAATCATCGCATCCCGTGCCATGGGTGCGTTGGAAGGTTTTTTGTACATTCGAGCCGAGTATCCTCTGGCCATTCAGCGCATCCGCGAAGCTTTGCGAATTTGCCAGGAGAAAGGGTTCCTGGGCAATGATATTTTGGGTACCGGGCACTCATTTTTATTGAGCGTTACAGCAGGAGCAGGCGCATTCGTGTGCGGTGAAGAAACGGCTTTGATTGCCGCTATAGAAGGTGAGCGCGGCATGCCGCGACTGCGAGCACCCTATCCAGCAGAAAAAGGACTCTGGAATAAACCCACTCTCGTTAATAATGTCGAAACCTTTGCATTAATACCATGGATCATTCGTCAAGGCGCAGAGCGATTCGCATCGCTGGGAACCACTCAAAGCAAAGGGACCAAAACCTTTGCCCTTGCCGGAAAAATCGTAAGAAGCGGTTTAATTGAAGTTCCGATGGGGATGACCCTTCGGGAAATCGTGGAGGAGATCGGCGGCGGTATTCCCAATGGAAAACGACTGAAAGCCATCCAGGTGGGAGGACCTTCTGGCGGATGTGTGCCAGCCCATCTGGCAGACACACCTGTGGATTACGAAGCATTGAACTCAGCAGGGGCTATCATGGGCTCTGGTGGAATGGTGGTGCTGGATGAAACGGATTGTATGGTCGATATTGCACGCTATTTTATGGCATTCACCCAAAACGAATCCTGCGGCAAGTGCACCCACTGCCGGGTGGGAACCAGACACATGCTGGATATCCTGGATCGTCTATGCCAGGGTCAGGGTCAGGATGGCGATATCGAAAAACTGGAAGACCTGGCACAGGTGGTGCGGGAAGGCAGCCTGTGCGGGCTGGGAAAGACAGCGCCTAACCCGATCCTGTCTACCCTCAAATACTTCCAGGAGGAATACGAAGCCCATATCAGAGGCCGATGTCCGGCTAAAAAATGCAGGAATCTGATTACTTATTCCATCAATGACAACTGCATCGGCTGCACCCGATGCGCGCAACAATGCCCGGTTGGCGCTATTGAAATGAAACCGTATGAGAAACACAAGATCGACTCTGAAAAATGCTCCAGGTGCGGAACATGCATGCACGCTTGTCTTATGAATGCTGTGGAGGTGAAATAAAAATAAGATGATTAAAATACGCATTAATCAACAAGAAATAAAAGTAACAAAAGGCAGTACCATTTTATCTGCTGCTCAGAAAATGGGTATTTCAATTCCCACCATGTGTTTTTATGATGGATACGACCATTTCACCTCTTGCATGGTTTGCGTGGTAGAGGATTTGGTTTCAGGAAAATTATTACCTTCCTGCTCAGCCCTTGTGGAGGAAGGAATGGAAATCGAAACAGAGAGCGATAAGGTACATAATGCCAGAAAAACAGCCCTGGAACTGCTTCTAAGTGAGCATGTGGGTGACTGTGAGGGGATATGCAGGCAGGTATGCCCGGCTCATATGAACATTCCTTTGATGCTCCGGCATGCAGCTGCAGGGAGGAATCGTGAAGCTCTAATAACAATAAAGGAACATATTGCACTGCCAGCTGTGCTTGGGCGGATATGCCCTGCCCCATGTGAGAAAGCATGCAGGCGCGGCCAGATAGACCATCCACTTGCTATCCGTCTTATCCATCGTCTCGCAGCGGAACAGGACCTGTCGTCTAACTCCCCATATATCCCCCCTTGCAAACCGAAAACAGGGAAAAAGGTGGCTGTGGTGGGTGCAGGTCCAGCAGGTCTGGCTGCCGCTTACTACCTGCTGCAGGAAGGGCATTCTTGTACGATTTTCGATGAACATCAACAACCTGGAGGCACACTTCGTTATGAAATTCCAGTAGAGAAACTGCCCCGCATCATTCTCGACTCGGAGATAAAAATCATCCGGAAGTTAGGCGCGGATTTCCAGATGAATACAAAATTAGGCAGAGATATTTCCATGACTGCATTAAAAGAAGAGTTTCATGCAATTATCCTGGCCATTGGGAAACCTCCTTCAGAAGAATGGAACCACCCGGAGGTTTTCCTCTGCGGCGGTGCGAAGCGGTCGGTTCGGATGGCTGTAAAATCAATGGCTGACGGCAGATCAACAGCGCGTTTGGTTAACCGGTTCCTGCATAACCATGAAGCAGCCGTCCTCCACCCGCCGTTTTATTCGCGGTTGGGGAAATTAAAAGAGGGCGAGGCAGAGGAATATTTCAAAGTTATGGATACAGTAAAAAACACCCCGTTCTTAAAGGTTATTCATAAGAATTTTGTATTAAAGGACGAAAGTTCTGCCGAAGATATGACTTTGGAAGCTGGGCGATGTTTGCATTGTGAGTGTCTCAAGTCTGATTCTTGCAAATTACGACAGTATGCTGAAGAATACCAGGTAACTCCTCAGCGTTTCAACAGCCGGGAGCGAAAAAGGATGGAAAAAATGTTTTATCATCCTCAAGTGATTCATGAACCGGGGAAATGCATCAAATGTGGATTGTGTGTGCGTATTACCAGGGAACATGGAGAGTACCCAGGCCTTACATTTATCGGCCGCGGTTTTGATGTTAAAATCGGTATCCCTGTAAACGGAAAATCGGACAGAGCATTTGAAAACGTCGCTGCCCTCTGTGTCAAAGCATGTCCTACAGGAGCGCTGAGCTCTAGTGGGGATGGTATAAGAGGTAGAGAGGTAAAGGGGTAAAGAGGTACACTAATGGAAAATAAAAATATGAATCTGGAAAACAAACGGAATAATGCACGGTGCATGCGGCGCATATCAAACATTTTTGGACCCACCTTTTTTCAAAAAGGTGGGCCGCCGGAGGCAATAATAGTCCTTTTAATCATACTCTTCCTTATAATCGCCTGCGGCAAAGGAACTGCTGGAAAGAGTGAGGCAATCTCTAAACAAGAAACACATGATTGGACTATTTTTCGGGGTGACTCCTGTCTTACAGGTTCAACAGGAGAGCAATTACCAGATTCCTTGCAGCGTGTCTGGACATTCAAAACCGGCGATGAAATATTGTCTTCACCTGTCATTGGGCTGGGACTTGTTTTTATCGGGTCCTGCGATGGTAAAGTTTATGCCCTGGATTTTTCCACAGGCGCAATGGTCTGGGGCTTTGATACAAAATCCATAGTAGAGGCTCCCCCACTTCTCCTGGACATGAGCCTATATGCGGGATCGCTGGACGGCAACCTGTACAGTCTGGACGCCCGTACCGGAGCGTTGAAATGGACATATCAAGCAGACGGAAAGATTACAGGTTCAGCCAATTGGATTCAAGCTTCCAATGGTGACGGGGAATGGATCGTGGTGGGCAGCTATGACAGTAAGGTGCACTGCGTGGACTCCAAAACTGGTAAAGGTATATGGACATATGATACAAAAAACTATATTAACGGTACTCCTTCGATATACAGTGAGAGTGTCATTTTTGGTGGGTGCGACGCCCTACTGCACCGCATTTCTTCAATTGACGGGAAAAGGCTGTCAATCATCGATTTGGACTCCTATGTGGCAGCCTCCCCGTCTATATCCGGCCATTACGCTTATATCGGTAACTACGACGGTCAATTGTTTTGTGTGGACCTGGAAAAACAAAAAATTCTATGGAAATACGAGGACAAAGAAAACGGCGGACCTTTCTTCTCATCGCCTGCTGTTAACGGGGAACAGGTGGTGGTGGGATCACGGGATGGATGCCTGCACTGCATAAGCCGCACTTCTGGGCAGCAAATATGGACCTTTTGCACACAGGGCGATGTGGACAGCTCACCAGTTATTGCTGGTAACAAAGTAGTAGTAGGATCAATTGATGGGCGACTCTATATGGTCAATCTTTCCGACGGTAAACAGGCATGGTCCTACGAAATCGGGAGCCCCATCACAGGTTCCCCTGCTGTATCAAATGGTATGCTCATCATCGGTGCAGAGGACGGGCGTGTATATGCTTTTGGCCACCAATCCATTGCCTCTAATACGGACGCGATAAATCGCGTCCCTGCCTGTACCCTCCCATTCTTTTCTAAAAGAAGGACCTAAATAGAGAGGATGCTTTTCGGCTGTCACTTTTTTTTTGTCTTTTTTTCATTCTCCGTTCTAATCCGCTGGTAAATAGAAATTTTTTTATCAGCGGATTATTGACTTTTTATTTTCAAAATCCGATAATTAAACTTAAATTATTTACCAGCGGATTTAACCGGAGGTGAGGAAAAGAAAGGGGATAGTCGCCAAACGTCAAATATTTCTATTTCTCTAGAAATACAATAAAGGAGCGGTTTAATCCCAGAGGTTCGCGTTTTCAAGAAGAAAAGAGACAGTCGCCAAATGTACCCCAAATGTACCTGCATGAATATGACTTTCCCGACAGCGCTTCCAGCAAAAGCAAAAAAATCTTGATAAAGAAAGAAATTCGGAAAAATCATGAATTTTCTACCCAGAAATAATTGACATTTGCTCCACAATATTGTTACAATATGTCGGTAGTTATTAATAATTACCGACCTTTTGAAACAAAATGAGGCATGTGATGAGATATTCAAAAACAAGTGAGGTTCTTGAGGTTATAAAAAAAGTAGGTGTGTTGCGTCCGCGGGATCTCGATGCATACGGTATCCAGAGAGAGTATCTCAGGCGGCTTTGCAGCCAGGGTCTTATAAAAAAAACTGCTCGAGGGCTTTATACTCTCAAGGACACAAATATAAGTGAACATCACAGTCTGGCAGAAGCTTGTAAAAAAGTATCGCATGGGGTTATATGCCTGCTGTCGGCATTGGCCTTTCATGAAATGACCACACAACTTCCTTTTGAAGTCTGGATTGCCATCGATAACAAATCAAGAGAACCAAAAGTCCACGACCTGGCTTTGAGAGTGGTCAGATTCTCAGCAAAATCGTTGAATAGTGGGATTGAAGAACATATGGTTGAGGGTGTAAAGATACGTATATATAATCCTGCTAAAACAGTTGCAGATTGTTTTAAATATCGTAATAAAATCGGACTGGATGTAGCGCTTGAGGCACTTAGAGATTGCTGGGATAAAAAGCAGTGTACAATGGATCGACTCTGGGAATATGCTGGAATATGCCGGGTTTCCAATGTGATGCGTCCCTACCTGGAGAGTCTAAGATGAGCCTGGCTGAATCGGTAAGGCACCGCCTGTTAAACTTATCACGACAAAAGTCTGAAACGTTTAACCTGATTCTTACCCGCTATGGGGTTGAGCGGTTGTTGTATAGAATTAGTCAATCAAAGTGGAAGAAAGATTTTTTGCTAAAGGGAGCAATGCTTTTTTCTCTCTGGTATGATTCTCCTCACCGGACTACAAAGGATTTGGATTTAATGGCATATGGTACAGCAAATAGCGGTTATTTAAAACAGGTATTTCAATCCCTTTGCACTTTAGAGGTAGAGGATGATGGTATTGAGTTTCTAGCTGAGACGATTACCTGTAATGAAATCCGGAGGGAGAACGTTTACGTTGGCATTCGTGTAAAACTTATGGCAAGGCTGGCAGGTGCAAATATCCGCCTTCAAATTGATATTGGTTTTGGAGATGTTGTGGTACCTGAACCGGAGGAGATCATTTATCCTACTTTGCTTGAATTTCCGGCACCAAGAATCCGGTCATATTCCAAATATACTATGGTGGCTGAAAAATTTCAGGCAATGGTAGTACTTGGTATTGCCAACAGTAGGATGAAAGATTTTTATGATATTTGGATATTGGCCAGGGAGTTCGAGTTTTCAGGTACAATACTCTGCCAGGCAATTGAATCTACATTTAAACGTCGAAGAGTAGAGCTACCATCAGGTAATCCCATTGCTTTAACGGACTCATTTTCAACGGACAAAGTGAAAACAATTCAATGGAATGCATTTTTACGCAAGAACCGTCTTGATACGAAAGAAAAAAACTTTCAAGATATTATCCGGTTCTTGCAAAGTTTTTTAATGCCGCCTATATATGCATTGGCAAATGAAAAAGATTTTGAATTGTCCTGGCCGCCTGGAGGCCCGTGGAACTGAAAGACATTTTTTGCATTTTTCGGGACAGACAAAAAAATTTAAAAATGTCGCCCCAAAATATCAATTTATTTAAATTGAAAATTAATTAAATTTATTTTTCATACCATATATATTAAAAAGATTAGAGATGATATGAAGTTAAAAAGTCACCAGGCAAAAAAACTTTTGTAATTTGGGTTCATCCTTCGCAGTAGTAATTACTGCTACGGAGAAGGAATTTGTAATTTGTTATTTCCAGACAAGTCCGTCTTAGGGTCGCGTTCCGGCTTGTCTGGTTTAGGTGCGGGAAGTTTACGTTTTATGTATTTTGTTATCATCGTCGTCATTTTACTACGTTTTCTGACGACATGCAAGTCAAAAAAGGTATATGGGAAAATCCTTTTTGGCTAACAATTCCAAATTCAACTGAAAGTTTATAGGCCAAGCGCAATCGCCTTATTTAATTTACATGGCGCACTTCTTGTTTGGTCCCTTTTTCTTTTCACAAAAAAAAATATCATTTTTGGAGTGGAAACAGGTGGATGGAGGTTACCTCGTGATCAAATCTCGCCATTTTCTGGCAAAATATTTTTTAACAAATCTGTAAACAATTTAATATATAGTGTTTATAGAGAAATTTTTTTTCTTAAATTTTAAAACTTTTTAGTTTCGACTCGTCCGGATTGTGGAAAGTCGCCAAATGTTCTCCTACACTGAAGGTGATTTGAGAATCAATAACAAAGGCGATAAACGATTCATCAACCAGGCAGTATTAATAAAGAATTTATTAAGGAATAAGGAGGACTTTTTGGGGACAGGACAGTATTGAGTCACAATGTATAGCTCTTAGGGGCATGTTTTAAAAAATGAGAAATACTTTACTTGACTTTTATTTTCTGTGCCATTAAAATTTGATATGCGTTTTTAAAAGTAATGTGTAAAGGTGATGAGATGTATCTATCCATGATAACCATTGAAAATTTTCGTTGCTTCGGTGAAGGGAAAGACCGTTTTGAGTTACATTTTAGACGTGGTTTAACTGCATTAGTGGGGGAGAACGAGGCAGGAAAGACAGCTGTCATTGATGCGTTGCGTTTTGTGCTGGGGACTACCGATCAGGAATGGTATAGGCTGGATGATACCGATTTTCGTAAAAAAGGAGACAACTTATGTGAAATAAGAATTGTCTGTAAATTCGAGGGGTTGAATGACCAAGACAAAAGAGCATTCGTCGAATATCTGACATACGGTGAGAAGGCAGTGGATGAGCCTATTCTATACATTAACTGGTCAGCTACAGATACAGGAGTGATATTAAAAGGTCGACCACATCGGCGTGTTGAAGTGTACTCAGGAAAAGATGGAAATGGCCCTGCGTTGATGCCGGAAGTGCGTGATTTACTGCGGGTCACCTACCTACGGCCATTGCGTGATGCCGAACAGGCTTTATCGGCGGGTCGAGGTTCCCGTCTTGCGAAGATTTTACTTCACTCGGAAATGATTAAAAAGGGAGAAGATAATTGCAATCTTGAAACTCCATTGAAAAACCAGGAACTCAGCGTCCTTGGTATTAGCAAACTCGTAAATGATTTGCTTGAGAAGCAGTCAGGTGTAATTGGTATACGTGATAATATCAATAGAAATCTCGAAGGCTTATCGCTCTATGGGGAAAATCTTGAAAGTAATATCAAGGTCTGCGGTGCGGAATCTTCCAACGACATCCGTTTGCGCGAAATGTTGGAGAAACTCGATCTCCGTCTTGATGTAGAAGGTAAACCCGGTTTGGGCTCTAACAATCTTCTCTTCATGGCCTGCGAAATTTTACTCCTTGCTCAAGAAAAGGAAGGAAATAATATGCTGTTAATTGAGGAACCGGAGGCTCACATTCATCCCCAACGTCAGTTAAAGGTAATGAAATTTATGCAGGATCATGCAGAGCAGAAAGGTATCCAGATCATCGTCACAACACATAGCCCAAATCTGGCATCTGCCATCAAATTAAATAACATTGTGATGATACGGAACGGACGTGCATTTTCAATGGCTGAGGGACTAACAAATTTGGATCCCTCTGACTACCGGTTTCTTGAACGCTTTCTCGATGTAACTAAAGCTAATTTATTCTTCGCAAAGGGTGTAATGATTGTTGAGGGGGATGCAGAAAATATTCTCATTCCCACACTGGCTAAGCTACTTGACCGTGACCTCACCAAACATGGCGTTTCCATAGTGAACGTCGGTGGTGTAGGACTTCGTCGGTATGCCCGGATTTTTCAACGCAAGATTGATAAGGAAAATGAGAAGGAAAAGGAGAAAGATAGTCAACTAACAATTCCAGTGGCCTGTCTAACAGATATGGACGTTATGCCGAATTGTGCGCCTACAATTATTGGTATACTTAAAGAAATAGACGAATGGCCAGATGTGAGTAAGCGTCGTTGGAGAGCTAGAAAAGATTTCGCTGATAAAAGCAAACTTAATTCATACCGAAAAGAAAAGGAGTCTATAGCATCTGGTCAATATGTAAAAACCTTCGTTTCTGACGAATGGACATTGGAATATGATTTAGCAATCTGTCCGAAAGACGAGAAGGGGGAATACGCAGCCAGTCTGGCCGAGGATGTTTTTGTTGCTGCTTGTCTTGCTTATGAAGACGATGCCATCAATAAAAAGAAGAAAAAAAAGGACGATGTGGAAAGAGAGGCTATCGATAAATATCGCCGTTTAAGGGAAAAAAATAAACCAAAAGAGGATTGCACAAAAGAGGAAGTTATCGCTTCGGAAATCTATGGGAAATTTTTTAAAGATCGTGTATCAAAGGCAGTCGCCGCACAATATCTCGCAGAGCGATTACAGAATAAATATAATAAAGGCGAACTCAAGCCTGGTGAATTAAAGAAACAGCTTCCTAAATACCTAATCGATGCTATTTATTATGTCACCGATTCAAAAAATGAGCAAAGGTTATCCAATGAATAAAACCACCACTTTTGAGTTTCCTGAAATTACCGATGATGATATACTTTGGGTGTCCCAGCTCCTTGAATTGCAGAAAGATGCTTTCTATGGAAAAGATGGGACTGATCCGCGCAAAGATGTCCTTAAATATAAAGGAAGCATTGATGTTTCTGCTTGCCCGGGTAGTGGCAAGACAACACTAGTGGTAGCCAAGCTGGCCATATTGGGAGAGAAGTGGCAATACAATACGCGTGGTGTCTGTGTCCTATCACATACCAACGCTGCCCGCAAAAAGATCGAGACTAAACTGGGTAATAATACTAGTGCTGGGCGGCGAATTCTCAATTATCCACATTTTATCGGGACAATTCATGGATTTGTAAATGAGTTTTTTGCTCTTCCATATTTACGTTCTCATGATTATCCTATAAAGATAATTGATTCTGAGTTATGTGAGAGACGACGATGGAATAGGATTGATAGAAAATTCCAGATAGGCCTAGAAAAAAAATATATTAACTATACTGACATTCGGATTATAGATACTTTTTTTAATTTAGATAAGAAGAAGGGGAAATTTCCATTTAATAATAATACCGATACTTACAAGGCATTGAAAAAGGCATGTGAAGAAACAGCCAGAGAAGGGTACCACTGCTACGACGACATGTTCATCTGGGCACATGAAATGATGGACAAATTACCCTACATTGTTAATGTAATCCGCAACCGTTTTCCAATACTTTTCATCGATGAGGCCCAGGACAACAGTAAAGAGCAATCCGAAATCCTTTACCGAATCTTCATTAAAGGAAATAATCCAGTAATCCGCCAGCGTTTTGGTGATATAAACCAGGCAATTTTTGATTATATGGAAGCAAAGGAGGCAACCACAGATAAGTTCCCCAAAAAAGAAATAAAGAGGGCTATACCTAATAGTTATCGATTCGGGCAAAGAATCGCAGATTTGGCCGACCCACTTGGGCTGATTCCCTATAATATGAAAGGTCAAGGGCCTAAGAATCCACTTTCGTCTAGAATGCTGGAGGGGAAACACACCATTTTCATCTTCGATGAAAATAAAGCCGAAAAGGTATTGAATGATTATGCTGAACTACTTCTTGAAATCTTTTCAGAAAAAGAGTTACGCGAAGGAAAGTTTACAGCCGTCGGCCAGGTACATAAATACAAAGGTGACGATAACAAGCCGCATCATGTTGGACACTATTGGCCTTCCTATGATCCAAATATATCAACCATAGATCCAAAACCTCAAACTTTTGTTCAATATATTTATGCAGGCATGGGAAAGGCAGATATGATAGGCGAAACTTTTCCGGTTGTAGAAAAAATTGCGGAGGCCATTCTAAGACTCGCTTCAATGTCAAAAAACTTGAATATCACCCTTAATAAGAGGCACTTCCATCGATATCTCCTTCAACTACTGGAAACTAAACCAAATGCAATGGATTACTATAAAAAATTAATATCAAAAATTGCAGTATTAAGGAAGCTTCCAACTCAAGAGAAATGGGAAAAACGAGTGGCTGAGAAAATTCGTGAGATTGCTGGAAGAATCTCCGGGGCAAATTTATCAGGGACGGAAGTCGAAGAATTTCTTTCCTGGAATCAATGCCTGCCTGCTCATAACACGCAATCCCAGGTTTCAAATAAACGTAATAACTTATACCATTTCACAAAGGAAGGAAAAAAGTTTGACATTCGGTTAGGTTCGATTCACTCAGTCAAAGGCGAAGATCATGCGGCCACATTAGTATTGGAGACGTTCTGGCACAATAATAACCTAGAAAAGTTGTTGAGTTGGCTGATAGGTGACAAAACCGGTAAGGATAGTGAAGGTAATCGACAACAATCTCGTCTTAAGGCTCATTATGTAGCAATGACAAGGCCTTCACATCTTCTATGTCTTGCGATGAAAATGAGTTCTTTTAAAGATATCCAGGATGGTTTGAATAAAACTATTATAAAAAAATTGGTAGACCGTGGTTGGCAAATAAAATTTGTAAAGTGAGGGTAAGGGTGCGGAGAAATATAAAAATATCCTTGATATTATATAAAGAAGTGGTTTAAAAAAGAGTGACCCATTTTTACTGGCGGTTTTCTAACTTTTTCATTGTTCAATGTACAATCACTGTAAAGCAACTGTGAGTTATCGCCGACAACTCAGTGAGCCATTGACGATGTTTTTTAAATGTTGCCGAGGGTTCTTTGAAGAAAAAAGTGACGGGCTGCGATAAAGTTGTCAGTAGGTAGCGGGCATGCAAATCGAAATGCCTTGCTTTCAGTTTCTTACCTCTCATTTCAAAACATTCCGGTTCCGTTTAAATATGGAGTGGATAGCAGAAAGACGTGGAGTGCGGCAATACCCGGCAGGGGGACAAATGGAAAGGGGTAGTTAAAAAAATCAACTGTTATCCTTTCTCTCTAAAAATAGATAAATACCACAGGTAATGAAAGTTCCAATTGTCAAGCACTAGAACCCACCTGCATTCTGAGTATTTTTATCTATTCTTTAAAAATATCTTGAATTTTCTTTTTTGATATGGTATAAATATTTTTCCGGTGAAACCGGCTATTTTAAATCTAAGATAGATGAGAGCATATGGACAAAGATTATATTGAAAATGAGGGAAAGAAAGTTGATACAAAGACTGGAGAGATAATCATCAAGCAAAATGGCAAGACTTATATAGACAAGATTGTAAAGGTGGCTGGGCATCCGATATCCAATTTTATCATGGAGGAACTATGAAAAAAATTTTTCTAAAAAATTTGCCGCTTGTTGTCTTTTTATCTACATTTTTCATATCATATACTTTCGCTACAACTGATTTCGATAAAGAAATCGATCAGTTATCCGGCAAAATAGCTGAAAAGATCGCAGCCGCCGGTAAAAAAAAGATAGCGGTTGTGGATTTCACTGATCTTGACGGCAGCGTAACAGAATTAGGAAGATTTCTAGCCGAGGAGTTTTCTACTGCTCTTGCTGGCACCGGTAAAGGATTCATAGTAGTGGATAGAATTCATCTAAAAACCCTTTTAAAAGAACATAAGCTTTCATCAACTGGTTTAATCGATCAGAACACCATACGTCGGTTAGGGAAGATTGCCGGAGTAGATTCATTGATAACCGGTTCATTAACTCCGTTAGGAGAGAGTGTCAGGATTAATGTCAAAGTACTTGATATTGAAACTGCCTCAGTGATTGAAGCCAACCGGGGGAACATTGCAATGACAGATGCCATTAAAGACTTAATGAGAAAGGGAATCATTACACCCGCATCAACTGCCTCCGGCAGCAATATTACACCTATTAGAACTCGAGTAGAAACAGTTCAAAAAATAGAAGAACAAAATTATGTGTTTGAAGCCATAGGCTGCAGAGTATCTGGGAAAAATGTAACCTTTTCATTATTGATAACAAACAAGGATAAGGATGGAGAAATTCGTATTATTTTTAAGAATACAAGTTTATTTGATGATTTTGGCAATGAATACCCGCTTAAGAAAGTTCAGCTTGGAAGCAAAATTATGATTGTAAGTTGGACCTATACTTATATAGATAAAGTACTTTTTTCTTATGTTCCCACAAAGACTTTTTTAACCTTTGAGGATGTCTCACCCCAGGCAACAATGGGATCAGCTGTAGTACTAAATTGTGAGGGTAATAGAGATAATAACTGGAAGAAATTCGTTGTTAAGTTTCGCGGGATACCTTTTTCCAAATAACGACTCTTGGGAGTGATAACGTGACTGAACAAACAGAAAGGACAGTTAAAATCATCATTATTATTCTCGGGGCATTTTTTCTTTTCTTTGTAACGTTCTTGCTGCCAAAGGGAATTTTCAAATTGACTTTTGATTATGTGGTTTGGAATATAGTTAGGGTATCGGGAATGAGTCACTGGTTAGCAAAAGGTATCGTCATTTTATTGATGATACCCTTTTTATGGGCAGTGAGTGAGTTATGTAAAATCAAGTTCAGGATCAAGATCTTTGGAAAAACATTGGTAAAATCTTACCGGAAACTTGCCGGCTTAATCATTATTGTTTATATAAGCCTATTCTTTCTGAGTATGTACTTTTTAAGCAGGGATAGTTACTTTGCCCATGATTCGGGAAAAGCTCTAAAGTGGTATGCCGAAACACCAGAAGGTATTCGTTTTTTTGATAATAATGGATATGATCCTGTATATAGAACCAAACTTAAACGCGTTACCCCGGAAATAATCGAAAAGTATAAAAGGCAGCAGATGAAAATGTATCCCAAACGAATTACTGTTACATCCCTGGAAGAAATCGATTTTTTTGATTCCATCTCTGGAAAACCCAAAATATGGTATTACCGGGATACAGATGGTTCGCTTGAATTTTTCGACGGCCCTGGTTTTCATCCCACATATAAAGCCACATTGAAACCAGTCACACCTGATATAATTATTTCTTTAGAGAAAAAAATAAGAGGAAAACAGGAAAAAGCTGCTGCTGAAATGGAAAAAAGCGAAGCTGAAAAAGAAAGGCAAAAACGTCTTGTTTACCTGCAAAGATACATTAACCCCTACTCTTCAAATACGCCCGGTTCAAAAGAGGTTGCCATCATGGTAATCGATGGAAAGTTGCGGGAAGAGTTTGATGTTGAAAAAAAACTTGTGTCTATCCTAAAACTACAGGGGAAGAATCCGGTACTATCCATCTTCAAGAAACCTTTTATTGACGATGGAATATTTGAAAGAGTGTTTTCAGGCAATCTGGATATAATCAAGTCTTTAGCACTTAATAAACAGGTTGATTATGTCATTTTAGCTAAAAAATATTCTAAATTCAGAGATAATCTCCAAGTATGGGATGGCATAAGCTCGGACATTACTATTCAAATCAAGGTTATCGCCACCAATCCAATCAAGGTAGTTAATGCCACCAGCATTTCAGCAATTGGCCCCGGATATTCAAACGAAGAGGCAGAGAAAAATGCAATAGATAAGGCATACAGTGATCTACAGAAATTTTTAAAGGAGCTTAAATAGTATAAAAACGATGAATTGAGAAGAAGAAGTCACCGGTGCATGGAAGTGGATAAATGTTGGAAGAAAAAAGAATTGCGTGGTATCTCTTTTTTACTGGCCTTTTTACTGGATTTTCCTCTTCTTACCATTTTCCTAATATTGATATTTGACACATGCGTTGTTTGTTTAGAACCGGGAAAGAGGTATTATCAATGTAATTGATCTAAGAGGCTAACCGGAAAAGAACAGATGAAACGAAGAAAAATATATAGGGTTTTTGTGTCATCGAGGATGGCAGTTATCCCGGAACTTCGTGAAAAAATCAAAATCAGGCTGTGTGAAGAGGGTTACGAAGTTCTCCCTGGAGATCTTGATTTTCAACCTTCTAAAGATAAAAGCTTTAATCGTGATATATATGATAGAATTCGAGAACTTTGCCTCAGAGATGTACTTAATTCCGATGCACTGATCGCTGTGCTGGGTCACGGTTACGGTAAAACCTCCGATTTTAAATATGAGCCTACGGGGATTTCTTTATTGGAATCGGAAATTTTTCAGGCTCTATCCTGTCAAAAACCTGTCTGGATTTTCATCGTCCGACAAAAATACAATGATAAGCGACTCGATGAATTAATCAAAATATTAAAGAAAATCGTTCCTGGCTATATTGAGGAAGATATACCCGAATCAAAGGTTTGCGATGAAATTATTAAAAAGTTAAGACACAAATCATTTTTACCGACTCTAAATATAATCACACCTCTTAAACAATTCATCACAAGATTGGGATTCTTAAGGCAACCGATAGGAAAGGACCTGGATTTTCGTCGTGAAACACGCTTCTTGAAGAGTAAAGAATTACATTTTTTAAGTGGTGAATATTTGAATATAGAAAATTTGAAACTGCCTAATAAGAATAAACTGAATTCAATCCTAAAAGAGATTTCTTGTAAGACAAACTTCCTTGAACAGTTGGCAGAAGCCTGGAAAATACTTCGTGTACTTATGAGGTTTCCATTTAACATCAAACAAAATGAAGAATATTGGCCTGTTTGGGAAAAGGCATTAAATATATGGACAGATGCGGCATCATGGAGCGGGCTGCAGGGGAATCTTCTCATTGGAGGAATGGCTTCATCTAATTCTCTCCTGGATTTGCGTATGCATATGTTAAAGAGAAATGGGGGCGATGATCATCTACATGGAGTTATATTGGCTCATGCTGTTGCTGCAAGTCAGACTTATTCCACTGTTAAATTCACCAATAACAAGGAACTTCAGGATCGTTATTTTAGGTCTGTATTTTCCCATCTTAACCAGGCTGAAAAGCTTACTAATGGAAACAAATTTATCGAAAATCTTGGCGATATATGCAGTACCAGGGGAAATGTGCTTGTGAGAATGGGGCGGGTGGAAGAAGCCATTGAACAATTCAGAAAAGGTGTAGTTTATAAAGAACAAAGCGGAGTCCCATATCCCGCTCTTAAGGTGGATTTAGGATACGCACTCATGTTGAATGGAAAAAAGCGTGAAGCAGAGAAATTAATGGAAAACGGTTTATATGAACTTGAGAAAACAAAACGAAAAGGCTATATAATTAGGGCTAAAAGAAAAAGAGCAATTTTTTATTTGCGCAGTGGGAGTATTAGAAAAGCGCTTCGTCAGTACCTCGAAGCAGAAGCATTGGCCAGGTATTTTGGGGCAAATGATCAATTACCACCAGGAGCCAATCAACTCGAAAAGCTGAGAAAAAAAACTGGGTGGAAACTTGGTGCGCTCCAGGTAATAGATGATAAAGACGGTTACCGATATTCAGAGATAGAAGATAAGTAAATAAAAAAATGAAAAACCCTGGAAAGCAGACAAAAAAATCTCAAAAAATATCGACTTACATTTTCGGCATGGTTAGATGACTATTATTCTCATCGTTTGCAAAAACCTCCAAATCGTGATAGAATCCATTTGAAAAAAATAATTTTACAGGTAGAAAGATGGCACGTATAGAGGCACTGGTTAAACCGCATATGCTTAAATGGATACGCGAAAAGAGTGGGTTTGATCTTTTTAACGCCGCTAAACGAATTGGCATAAAACCGGAACGTCTGAAGGAATGGGAGGAAGGAAACAGAAAACCTACCATTAAGCAGGCGATAAAAATGGCGGAAATATACAAAAGACCGCTGTCTTTGTTTTACCTGAACGAGCCTCCTAAAGATTTTCAAGTTGCAATGAAAGATTTTCGCACACTCCCACCCGGACTTCCCGGCACTTATTCCCCCGCGCTGCTCCTGGAACAGAGGATTGCTGTTTCCCGTAGAAACCTTGTCATGGATTTGCTGGGTGAGTCAATTTCAAGCGATTTCCCTTTCCTGGGAACGGTTTCCCTGGAAAGTGACCCGGAAAAGGTGGGACAGAACATTAGACAACGGTTAAATATTGATTGGAAGACGCAAAAAAAATGTAAATACGAAAGTGAGGCTCTAAATTGGTGGGGAGAGGCAATCGAAAATATAAATGTCCTGGTTTTTCATACCAATCATCAAGGTAATACTGTTGAACTTGAAGAAGCTCGCGGATTCTCTATAAGTGAACCACGATTTCCAGTCATTGTCCTCAACTCTAAGGATTCAAACTCAGGCCGAATTTTTACCCTTCTACATGAACTCGTTCATCTTATGCTAAACGAGGGCGGCGTTTGTGATTGTCGGGAGCATGCGGTTGGCGAACATATACGACAGGTGGAAATGTTTTGTAATCACACTGCCGGGGCTGTACTGGTACCTTTTGATGTTCTAATGAAACATGAAGTTGTAATAGAACACCGGGCACAGGGGAAACGCTTTCTATGGGAAGATGCAGAAATTGAAGCTTTATCCTCCGACTTTTCGGTTAGTAATGAAGTATTGCTGCGCCGCTTATTGATCTTCGGTTTAACTTCCGAGAGATTTTATCAATCAAAGAGAAAAGAATATCTCGAAAGATGGGAGAGAATTAAAAAAGAAGTACAAAGCAAAGGTCATCCTCCCCATTATCGTATGAAATTAAGGCAATTGGGTAAACCATTTGCAAGGACTGTTTTCACTGCCTATTATGACAGGAAGATCACACTATCTGATGTGATGGATTATATCGGGGTAAAGACCGGTGTTCTTAAAAAGATGGAAGTGGCTGCTTATTCAGCAGTGATAGGAATCTAAAAAATTGCAGAAATACTGTTTGGACACAAGCGTTTTGATTGAAAGTTGGGTTAGAAATTATCGTTACTCTTCCTTTCCTTCCTTCTGGAAAAAGATGGAAGATTCAATCAGTAAAGGCATTATAATCGCACCGGATATCGTTTTGAACGAACTTAAAAGAAAAGAAGATGAACTTTATGAATGGGCAAAGAATCAGAAAAAACTATTCGTCCCATTAAGTACTGAAATATAGGAGGTTCACACGGATATTATAAATGCATATCCGAAATTAATAGACAGTTCAAAGAATCGTTCGATGTGTGATCCCTGGGTAATTGCTTTGGCTCAACTTCAAGGATGCAAAGTTGTCTCGGAAGAAAGTAGAGGGAGTGAGAAACGACCTAAAATACCGGATGTATGCGATGCACTGGGAATAAAGTGTCTACGAATTGCTGATTTAATTGAAGAGTTGAATTGGTCATTTTAGAAAATTTACCTGTAGGTCAAAATGAAGATTCAGATGGACTTTTTGACAAACAGCAGCTCTGTCAGCTATATTATAACAATGTCAAAACCAATGGTTGATCTCCATAGAAGGAAATGCTTAGGGGGCAGGCCAATATTTCTCTAGAAATACAAAAAAAGAGCGGTTTAATCCCAGAGATTCGTGTTGTTAAGATCCTGGTGGAAAAAATCGAAAGGCCATATTTCTGTCTTGTCTTCGGTCTTCATTTTGTATTCCCCTATTGGAAATTTATATGGTGGTAACGTGAAGATACTAGTTTTCATTATCGAAATCTTCCACTAATTGATAAAGCTTTCCGGTTTTAATGGTAAATGGATATATGGATTTTACATCCATGCTTTTTTTTCAATAGTGATATCGGCAGGATAGGATTTTTATTTTGTCATCAAACACCTGCTAAACAAGTCTGTGCTCCTAGTCGATACGGAGTGACCAGACACCGGACAGTTCATACTTTAGTGGTTCTGGCTGGGCGATCCCCTTAAATGGTTCTCTTTGAACGGCTTCAATTAATTTTATGATTCTCAGGGCTTTTTTCCTATCCTTTTTAATCCACCATGCCAGGTCTTCAAAAGCATGGGGATCAAATTCCAAGTTTCTCACGGACTTGCTCGAAAGGGATTCCTTTTTTACGCTGCATGGCTTCCCTTAGGCGTTTTCTCATGGTTTTGCTTTTTAATAGATAGGACGTTTCGCTCTCAGACATAATCTCATCCCATAGTTCGATAGGAATAATAACTGCATTATTTTGCCCATTTTCATCCACAATATATTGGAAAAATTGAGGCGGTGCATGTTATTTATTTTTTTGTTTATTCTAGGATTTTTTATATTTTAATACAGGAATTTCATTCCAATCATGTTTTGTAAGGCAAAATTAGATAGCGGATTTGGATTAGGGAACTGGCTTGACTGTGCTTTAGCCTTATGGTATAAAAAGCTCATGAGAATAAAGAGTATTTTTAGAATGAAGGTATCTTCCATACATTAAATCATGCAATTGTTTCCCGACATATTAATCGTTTTGAGATCAGCCTTCAATGCCTTTCTTGTTCTTGGTGGGGTCTCTATAATTGGGTTTGGTCTACTTCCATCTACATGGCGTCCGGCCCGCCCGGCACTGACAATACTGGTGTCAACCTCCTTTGGTATGACAATCACAGGTCTGGTGGTGTGGATAATAGGCGGGATATTGGGCACAAAATTCATCATACCGGCAGTACTCCTCCTTTTGATATATCCCCTTTTTAGCATATCGAAGTGGTGGCAGAACCTGAAACGTGTACTCCACGGTGGTTGGAAACTCATCCGATCATCCCCTATAGCAACTGCCACACTTATGCTGCCGGTAATATGGAGCATACCGTCGTTGATTCTTCCAGTAGTCGATACAGACGGTCTCCGCTATCATTTAGCACTACCCAAACTCTTCCTTCTTGAGGGACATATCTTCAGATATCCGTGGGATATCACTGGCGCGTACCCACAAAGCTCAGAAATGCTTTACCTCTTGGAGTTGATCCTCGGGCCAGGTGAGGCTGCCAAATTTCTCCACTTTTTCGTTTTCCTTTTATCTATTTCGACTATAATACTAATGATCCGAAGGAACAATAATAACCGACATGGAGCTTTCCTCGGTGCTTTACTATTCGCTGTTAGCCCGGTCGTCCTGGCAACAGCCGGCACCGCCTTTATCGATAATTTTGTCATCTTTCACCTGGGTACAGCATGCCTCTTGATCCGCTTTAAAGCACGGCCTATTCTAATCGGGCTTATTCTCGCCGGTGCTGCATGGACAAAATGGACAGTTGCACCCGGGGTGTTGGGCTGCCTTGTTGTGATCTGGTTCAGTTCGCAAGCCGGTAAAAAGTGGCGCTCTATTTTTTTTGCTGTGGTTCCAGTGGTATTGGTATTAACGCCTTTGACCCTGCGGAACCTCATCAGTACCGGTGACCCATTTTATCCTGTTATGACAGGTCTCATCCGGGGGAATGTAACTGAGGTGGACACAACTTCCTTCCAATACGTCACCCAGCGTCATCGGTCCCTGTCCGGACCGTTAAAAATTCCCTGGGGATTAAGTGTCGGTAAGGTAGAGGTGGACGAAGTGGTAGGCTGGCACCATCTGTTGGGATTAATACTGCTCCCTCTTGCCCTTCGTGATCGCAGAACCCGGGTAGCAGCCGGTCTGATTATACCATACCTTATTTTTGAAATATGGATGCACCCTTCGGTCCGACTTTCAATGCCATTTATTTGGGGTCTCGCAGTCGTCGAAGGCCAAATCTTATCGAAATTGCGACCGCGATGGGCGTTTTTCCCGGCTTTACTTGCTGCGATTCCTTTATTGATTACCCTGGGAACCGGCCTTTTCAAAACCCCTATCCTGTATATACGAGGGGATTTAACCCGGCAAGAAGTTGAGCAGCGAATTATCCCGGCCTGGGATGCTGCTACTTTTGTTAACAAATGGCCAGAACAAGGACGAGTCATGGCAATGGACTTCCCTGCACCATATCTTTTCAACCGGCCGTGGGTGGCTGAAGGATTGGTTAATAAACCTCCTCTTCAATTATGGCTGGATCAATCCGAAACAGTCGATGACCTCCTTAAGAAGCTGCACAGTTTTGGGATAAAGCTTCTAGTAGTAACACCGGGATATGGTGGTGGCCAGTCCTTTGCACTGCTCCCTATTTCGCGATCAAAACACGAGGCAACTCTTATTTTAATGCTGAAAAAACACTTAAAAAAAGTATACTCAAAGGATTCGGTAGATGTCTACTCTCTCCTCGATTAGACAACAATTTGTTTTTTTACCTCCGGCGGACATGCGGAGCATGTCTTTAGGACTTTGTTTCTCTATCTTTTCTTAGACGCTGTTTAGCATCTTTATATAACTTAGGAAGTGATACGAATTTCAAATTATCAAATGGCGGTATCTCATTGATCGTTACATACTACATACTTTAATCCCCCTAAATCTTTCAACTTTACCAGTCGCTCACCTCTTAACCTTTTGCCCTGAAGAGTGAACACCTCTAAATCCTCAATGCGTTGACCTATTTTTTCTCGAATTCCCAAATCACTTTCTCAACAGGTTCAATAATAAAAGAGGGGACAGTAATAGTCATTTTAATTAGGCCACATATCAGAAAATATATACCAACATGTTTTACATATCCCCACGTAATTGCGAACATACAGAATAACACAGACGTTTTTTATTATAATCTTCCTTTATTTCTCGTGCTACGTAGCGGAGCTACTCCGCAGAGTAGCATTCTGTGTGTTCGCAATTACGTGGGCTCTAATATTTTAGTCACTTATAAGCCATATTTTCAAGTTGCCTTTTTATTTTTTCATTTCGAACTCTTCTTTCTCTTATCCTTTTTGCCCTGGCTAAAAAAGCCTCTGCTTTCGCTAGATATGCTTTGCATTTTAATGGGTCCCCGATGCATTTCTGCCGCCAGAGTAAATTAAGACATACCATTGCACTATCATGTTTAGAGTCCAATTCCAGCACTGTATGAATTGCTTCCATTCCTTTGTCGATTACATCAAAATCAAAGCGGCTGCCCGTCGGTTTATGATAGAGTTTCTCCCAGCATATATACCCCAATGTATACAGTGCATCGATGATTTCCTTTTTTGAGTCCTCAGATAATGCTGCGATTTTCTTATCTGCAGAACCGATTCTCTTTTTCATTTCCTTTTCTTTCCTTGCCATCTCTTTTGATATCTCTTCTTTAGATTGGAATGTTTGCAGTCTCTCCTTTGCTTCTTTAAGCAACTTCTCTTTCTCGGTCTTGGTGAGCTTTGTGTGTTTTCTTATCGTTTTTATATTCCTCTCAGTGGCTTCGATGATCTCCAGTTCGGATTTCATTTTTCCAACATCGTTTAACAGGGGAATGATCCCGGGATCATAAATTGCATAAATTCGTTTCTCACCATTGGCAATCGCTTCATCCCATTTATGCATATGTGCAAGATAGTTCGAGTAGTAGTGGTATCCTTCGGGATTCCCAGGATCAAGGGAAATTCTTTTTTCAAACATGGATTCAGCCAATTCTTTTTTTTCATATTTTGAATAAGCATCTGCCAGGACATAATATATAACCGGATTGTTAGGTTCTTTTTCCAGGATTATTTTAAGGTATTTTTCCGATTCTTCGAAATTTCCCATCTTATCGTAAATTTCACTCAAGGCATAGATAACATTTTTTTCATCAGGAAAAGCTTCCCTTGCTTTCCTCAAATATCTAACCGCTTTCTCACCTGCTTCTTTATTTCCCGGATTGTTTTTCCTCGGGTGATAGATTTGACTGTAACAGGTCCCCAAATAGATGTATGCAGAATTAAGATCGGGATTAAGTTTAAGTGTTTCTTCATATTCTTTGATGGCATTTTTATACTTCTCCTCTCTATAAAGGTCATTGGCTTTGTTAAAATGATAGTTGGCTCTTAGATTGGAAGTTTTAAGTTTTTGACAACCGGAAAAACCGCTTAAAAACAGTATAACAATTGTACTTAATAGAATGAGTTGAAAAAATCCTTTTTTTTTCATTTGTACCTCCTTCAATGTTTTTTAACCTCAATATTTTCATATTAAGGTCATAAAAATGATAGGTGAATAAAACAATTTATTCGCCCTAAAACCTGTTCCAGGACAAAAAAGTGCGAGATGTTCCATTTCTCTCGCCTGGCACTAAATCTTTTCTTTAAAGAGTTTTTTAACCGTTTTAAAAAAACGTAGAACGTTGAACATTGAACAGGAAATCCACCGATTACCTAATTCTAGGCGGTGAGTTTTGGGTGACCTAAATTCACCATCTATTTTGCCTCCAAAACAGCGCGGCCAGAAACCTTTTTATAAAAAGGTTTCTGGACTTCCAAAAATTTTTTATTAAGGGTTTTTTGTATTATTTTCTTCGCGTGTCTT